>JAEEGK010020419.1_pt1 | contig 14096 bp, 8 predicted proteins | sample 8958771 | NCBI WGS metagenome assembly JAEEGK01 (sample SAMN16246547, study PRJNA631951) | gut metagenome | biome: gut microbiome; feature: rumen; material: SC-attached | host: Bos | place: Iran: Karaj | collected 2018-10
GGCAGCACGTGGCTGTGTTCCGGATGGTAGTTATCGTTGGGGCCGTAAAGGTTGGTCGGCATCACAGAGATATAATCCGTGCCGTACTGACGGTTCAGGAACTCGCAGTACTTAAGGCCGCTGATCTTTGCCAGCGCATAAGCCTCGTTTGTCTTCTCCAGCGCTCCGGTCAGCAGACAACTCTCCGGCATGGGCTGAGGCGCCATACGGGGATAAATGCAGGAGGAACCAAGGAATTCAAGCTTCTTGCAACCGTTCTTCCAGGCAGAATGGATAACATTCATCTCCAGAATCATGTTGTCGTACATAAAGTCCGCAAGGGCATTCTGGTTGGCGACAATTCCACCCACCTTTGCCGCGGCGAGAAACACATACTCCGGCTTCTCCGCCTCAAAAAACGCCTCGACGGCATCCTGCCGCGTCAGGTCCAGTTCCTTGTGGGTGCGGGTGATGATATTCGTGTAGCCCTGGCGCTGGAGCTCTCTTACAATCGCAGAGCCCACCATGCCGCGATGACCGGCTACGTAGATCTTGCTGCCTTTTTCCATTACTTCACAATTCCTTTCTCCAAATACTCCGCTGCATTAAAGTGCTCACGGGTCACTTTCTGCATATCGTGCTTTACCATCAACTCAACGAGTTGCTCAAAACTCGTGCTCTGCGGATTCCAACCCAATTCGCGTTTCGCTTTGCTCGGATCGCCTAACAAGTTCACCACATCCGTCGGACGATAGAAATCCGGACTCACCCGTACTACCACATCGCCCTCTTTAATTTTTAATTTTTCATTTTCAATTCTTAATTCCTCCACAATTCCCTTCTCGTCCACACCTTTGCCTTCCCAGCGCAGTTCGATACCGGCATGGTGGAAAGCGAGGGTCGCGAACTCACGCACCGTGTGTTGTACACCGGTCGCGATCACAAAATCTTCCGGTGTCTTGTGCTGCAGGATGAGCCACATGCACTCGACGTAATCCTTCGCGTAACCCCAGTCGCGGAGGCTGGAAAGGTTGCCGAGGTACAGCTTGTCCTGCTTGCCCTGCGCGATGCGGGCGGCGGCGAGGGTGATCTTGCGCGTGACGAAGGTCTCGCCGCGGCGCTCGGATTCGTGGTTGAACAGGATGCCGGAGCAGCAGTACATGCCGTACGCCTCGCGGTATTCCTTGACAATCCAGAAACCGTACAGTTTCGCGACCGCATACGGGCTGTAAGGGTGGAAGGGCGTGTTCTCGTTCTGAGGCACTTCCTCCACCTTGCCGTACAGCTCCGAGGTCGATGCCTGGTAGATCCGGCACGTCCCCGCGAGTCCGCACTGACGGACGGCCTCCAGGATGCGCAGGACGCCGGTGGCATCGACATTCGCCGTATACTCCGGCGAGTCGAAGCTCACCTGGACATGACTCTGCGCCGCGAGGTTGTAGATCTCGTCCGGCCGCACCTTGCCGATGACCTGGACGAGGCTCATCGAGTCGCCCATATCGGCATAATGCAGGTGGAAATGCGGCTGGCCCTCGAGGTGCGCAATGCGCTCGCGGAAGTCCACCGAACTGCGACGGATGATTCCGTGTACGTCATAGCCCTTCTCGAGCAGGAACTCCGAGAGGTACGAGCCGTCCTGGCCCGTCACGCCCGTGATGAGCGCGGTCCTCATCGGATGTTGTCTTTCTTTTGTCAAGTTGATGCCGAGCGCCGCCTCAATCTGCTTGAGGCTCTGTCCGCCGATGCCCACTTTTCCGGCGAGCCAGCGGCTCACCACCGTCTCGTCCTTGCCGATCCGTTCGGCCAATTCCCGCTGGGAAATGCCTTTCCGACCCAGCGCAGCCTTGATTTTGTTGATAATATCGTAATCTACCATAAATACAAAGTTACGCCTTTTATGCGACTTGACAAAATTTTCAAACTCAAATTATACACTTGACAATATTGTGTCAATTAAATTTAAACAAAAAAGAGGCGCACCGATGCGGTGTGCCTCTTGCGTATGGATGTGTGAATCAGTTACAGGATCGAGAGAGCCTCCTCGGCCGCGGCGCGGTCGGAGGCGCGGATCACGAAGGAAATCGTGAGCTCGTCACCACCCTGGGCGGCGGAGATGATGCTGACGCCATAGGCGCCGAGGGCCGAATAGATGCGGCCCGAGGTGCCGGGGACGTTCTTCATCCCGTTTCCGCAAACGGAGAAGAGGCACACGTCCTCCACGACGTCCACGGCGTCGTCCAGCGCGACCTGGCCGTCGCTGTACAGCGCGGAAAGGGCCGCGCGGGCGGCGGGAAGGTCCTCGGCCGCAACGGCCACCGTGATGCAGAACTCGGAGGACGGCTGGGAGATGAAGCGGATGTTCACGCCGCCGCGCGCCAGGGCGCCGAAGATGGACGACGAGACGCCCACCCGGCCGACCAGGCCGGTGCCGCGGACATTGATCAGCGCAAAGCCCTCCTCCACCACATAGCCCGTGATCGCCTGTTCGGTGACGGGCTTCGTCTCGGTGACGGACGTGCGGCGGGCAGGATTGGCCAAGTCGATGACATAGACCGGCAGGTTCGCCTTCATCATCGGCAGCAGCGCCGCCGGGGCCAGGACGCCGTCGGAGACCGAGCAGAAGACGGCTGCCTCCTCGTAAGTGAGGGCCGGGATGGACAGGATGGGATCGTCCAGGACGAAGAACTCGGCGGGAACGCCGTACTCGGAGGCGATGGTCAGGGCCATCATATCCTCACCGCGGCGGCCCAGACGGATCGTGAAGCCCGCGGAAGTGTGCCCATAGCCGCTGGAGACGACGTACAGGCCCGGAGCGGCCGTGCGGGCGCGGAAGCGCTCCATCGACGTGACCCAATCGGCCCGGAAGGCGCCGTGCTCCTCCTCGCACACCATCACCTCGGCCCCGTCCACGAACGTGCCGCCCACGGCCGCATGGACCGTCTCGGCGCACAGGCGCGCGCACTTGGCCAGCACATAGTCCCGGATGGTCTCGAAGGCCGGACGGTACACCAGGCCCTCGTCGATATAATGCCGCAGGTTCTCGAGTTCCGAGTCGACCTTCACCCCGAAAGCCGCGTCTCCGGGCATCATCCCCTTGAAATAGGCGCCGATGGCGTCGAACGCCGGCTTCGTGTCGGCCCGCTCATAGACCGCCTGCTCCAGCACGTCGATGAACATCTGCCGCACCTTGTGCTCCGACTTCACGACCAGGACGGCATCCTCCCGGGGAAGATTGCCCAAATACTTCGCCGACGCCTCCGTCAGCTTGAAAACACGGATGATCATAGTTTACAAGTTCTTTACAAAGGGTAAAGTTAGCAATAATTTCTCAAAGGCCGTAGGTGTCCCTCAAGAATTCCATCCTCCATTCGGTCCGGGCGACAATGTCATCGTCGGTCCATTCTTTACTATCCATATAGAGCTGAAGCATCGTGAGACTCTCTATGCCAGAAGATTCTTTCAAGCAATTCTCAATGTGCCCCCGTTTCACTTCATAACCTGAATTCCGCAAAAGCGAATTGAATCCGCTGGAAATCAGGACCAGATTCCCAAAATCGTGCACGTGCTCGTACGGCTGTGCCGGAGTGCCGCCCTCTTTCGCAGGATGTTGCGCGGCCACGTGCTCGATGGATCTATTCCTCTTGAAGGTGTACTTGTCCACGCATTTACGGACAGCACTAAAATCACTAAAATGGAAGTAATTCTCGCCTCCCGTTCCGGTGAAATACTTTTCACGTTCCTGCCAGAGATAATAGTCCAGGCGCCAGAACCAATACCGGTCCACGCCATGGTCGTACCGGAAATCATCCCGGTTGTCCAATCTGGAAACAGGATTGTTCTCGTTGTCAATCTTTTTCAAGAAGGCCAGCAACGAATCGAAGGCGACGGTGATATCGTTTCCTGAAACAAACTTCAACAACGGACACAGCCACCTGTAATACGTCTTTTTACTGGAATAGACATACTGGAACGACTCGAACTGCACGACACGCCTTTTCAGTTCTTTATCCTCGTCCGTCTTCTGGTCATCCTCATCTCCGCGCATAGCCAACGTATACTTGTCCCCGGTCGAGGCGATGCGGATCACAAAGTAATCGTAAAGAATCCGATACTGCAACAGAAAGGCGATGAATTCCTCCGCGTTCATATTTCCCCTGTAGTCGGCGAACATCTTCGACAAGTTGTTCGGGTCAAAGAAGTCCCTTTTGTTCACATCCTCCTCCCGGATGGTACCCGAAACCAGGTACAATACGTGAAGGATGAACTCCGAGAACCGCAGCATAGACCGATACGTGTCGGGCTCGTATCGGGCTTTCTTGGGTTCGACACTGCTTTCGGGGATATCGTCGATCATATCTCCCGTTTCGGGAGCCAGGTTTTCCAGTGCTTTGCCATGGAAATCATTGATATCGGATTTCCCCTGATCTTGCTTGAACATTTCCACCACCCTTTCAGGAACCAGGTTGCGAGTGGCCAATATCGCTTTGTTGAAACGGATGATGTAGTCCGTCGTAGCCTCTTCTCTCCGCTTCCTGACAAGTGGGGTGTCCATATCGGCCACGGCATTCCAGATGAGCGAATAGCAATTCTTGATTTCATCGCTCCTTTTGATTTCCATCAAAAGATTCACCTTCAGAATCTCGTGGTCCTCCAAGTTCTTTCCTGTCGAATTCAGGGACTCGAAATACGAGTTCAGGGCACGCGAGTCGGTGTATGGAAGAACGGATATGAAGAAGGACGTATTCTCATAAACATACCGGGAAAAGCCTTCCAAGCAAAGTTGCGGCCTCTTGGACAAGGACTCGTAGATGGCAGCCAGCGCTTCTTTGACCTTCTGATCTCCCTCATCCTTGTCATCCTCCTGCTTCGATGCGACCTTTTTCACGAGCCCCGGTTCTTTCAGGAGCCTTTCCAAGTACTCGTTGTCGTCCTCCCTCGCCTCGAAATAGAGACGCGGCTTCTCATCCACCTCCAGAAAACTACGCCACTGGCCGAAATGCTCCTCCAAGGCCAAGCCAATGAGCATCAAGACAGTAAAACGCTGCTGTCCGTCCACGAGTTCGTTCTTTTCCGTGGAGGTGATCAGGCCAATGTAGTAAGGGGGACAAGCCCCTCCCTTGCCAATGGAATTCTCATACGACTTCACCAAATCGTCTATCAGACCCGAGACCGTTTCCTGATCCCAAGCGAATAGTCTCTGATAGAGCGGAATCCGGTACTGAATCCTGTTTTGGCCGATTGACGCGGGCGTATCCGCTTTCTTAGGATATTTCGTCATAACAGGCAAGGGTTTTAACGGAATTCAGGGTGACAAGAGAGCTTAGTTTCTGGAGCAAACGGGACAACTGGCCTTTGTACCGCTGCAGAATCTTATACCCTCCCACATCTTCCCGGTTTTCAGATATGATGCTTTCCAGGTAGGAGAACAGGATGGCCGATGTCCCGGACGACTCGATGCGGGCGGCAATCCTCAGCTCACCGATTTCCGCCAAAGAGCGCTCAAAATTCGCCTTCCTGCCATTCAGTCGTACGGTTGACACGGCCCTGGAGAGCAAAACGGCGGCCTCGGCCAGATATGTGTCTCCATATTTCAAATAATAGGCATAGAGCAGGGACTCGATGAGTTCCCCGTACTGCCAATGGGACTCGCCATAAAGACCTTGGTGGAGAATCTTGAAAACGGGCGTGTCCGTATATTTATTATACACCTCCACAACGTGGTCCACATCATCGAAGAAATACGCCCCTCCCCGGATTGCTTCAAAATATGGTGAATTCTCGGAGAAAACACTCTCGACTTTCACGTCGGGCAATGATTCCGACGCCTCGTATTCGTTCTTGATCCGGAAAGGTTCCCGTTCGGACCAATCCTCACAAAACAACCATTTTCTCAACCGGAACAGATACTTGTCCAAGGTCTGGACATAGGACTTTTCCTCGTGCTTGCGCTGCGAATCAAGCTGCATCTCGTTCCATCGAACAACCTTATCGTTCTGCTCCTTCTCGCCCCCAATAAACCGTAAATGGTGCGCCTTCAACAAGTCATAGTCCGATAGCGGCTTTCCCTTGGAGTTCTGGTTGGAGAAGAAAGTGTAGGCCAGACTGAGCGAGCCCTCGTTGAGTACCAGAACAGAGAAAGTCAAACGCTCCATCTTTTTACTGATTTCCTCAATTCCAAGCGGAGTTCGTCCTGCCAGGAACGTATTGATCAGATACTTGTTGTAAGCGATATAATCTCGGGATTCCTGGGACCGGAAGCCCTGCTTGAGCAGGCCAATACCGTCAACCCCCATCCCATGGAACAGAATTGCCAGGGTCGTCAGACGCTGCTGGCCGTCGATAATCTCATATTTGTCGGATTTGCGTTGCAGGATGAGACTGCCCAAACGGTACTCTCCAACCGCCCCGAACACATCTCTAAGCAGCCGCAGCACATTCTTCTTGTCCCAGCAATAAGTTCTCTGATAAGGAGGAATGAGAAGATCCAAATTGAACACTTCCAGCAAGGAAAGGTCATAGAGGGAAACGGGCTGGTTCGAATCCTCTTGCAGATCCATTTCCAAATGCGGCAAGTCTGCCTTGGGCCAGTTAAGTGATTTCTGCTCCTCCGCTTCCTTCTCTTCATATCGATCGGTCCGAAAGTACATCTGCATCAAATCGTCGAACAGGGAACGCATCCGGCCGATGGCGCAATCCAGCGAGTCGAAACTGTCGATCTTCCAGTTCAAGATGGCCCGCGTCTTGTCACGATTTTGCCATTCATCCCAGGAGACATCCTCGAAGTATTGCGTCCGATCATAAAGAAATCTCCGCAGTCCGAACCATTCCCCGCCCAATGCCCCCCATTCAAAATGAAGTTGCATCTTTCCCTCGTACAGTTCGTAATGCAAGGCAGGTGGCACCTTTTTGGAAATACCGATTTTAAACTGGACAAACTCCTCATTCGCCTTGAGGATATCGTCCCGATACTTTTCCTTCAAATAGTCCAGAGTCGCCTGACTATGTGCGGAAAAAGCTTCCATAGGCATCAATCCCACCACGGTTTCCGATACTTCCAGGTTTGGGCTTTGTAGGCGGCCATGTCGGCGAAGAAGGGGTCGCCGGCGTGGACGGTGACGGTTTTGTCGTTGAAGACGACCATCGGTTTCGTGTCGGGGTTGTAGACTTCCCACTTGAAGCGCTTGACGTCGGGTACGCCGTTCTTGGCGAAGGAGACCCAGACGTCGCTCATGAAGTCGGCGAGCTTGTAGGCGGATTTGTCGCAGCCCACCATAAAGCGGCCGAGCCAGATGTTGTTGAACACGAACGGCATCTCGGTGCAGTGATTGGTCGCAAAAGTGCCGTCCATATGCGGGGAGGGCTTCGCAAACACATAGAGATACTGCTTGGTGTCCCCCATCGCGTACCGCAGGTCCGCATTCTGGTAAACGCCCTTGAGCATACCGTTCTCGGAGAAGTTGCAGCCGATGATGGTGGGGAGACCCTTCGAGAATTCCGCGACGCGCGGATCCGTCAACGGATACGGGATGACTTCCCCGTCCAGGACCGGCTGGAACCACATTCCGGCGCCGTAGGTCTTGTAAAACATGTTCTCCGGATACGCATCAATGACGGCATCCGTCGCCGCCGCGAGGAGTTCGTCATACGGGAGCTCCTGGATCTTGTCAATGGTGGTCTCGTCCAGCCCGAGCTTCTCGACCGCCTTGCGCGCCATCGAGCGGGACACGGCGGGATCGGCCAGGGAGAGCATCGACCCGGACTCGATGATGCCGCGGTGGAAGAGGCCCTTGGCGGACGGCGTGCCCATCAGGATGTTCACCTTGCCGCCACCGCCCGACTGGCCGAAGATGGTCACGTTGTCGGGGTCGCCGCCGAAAGCCGCGATGTTCTTATGGACCCATTCCAAGGCCTTGACCATATCCATCACGCCCGTCACGCCGGAGTACTTGTACTTCTCGCCGTAATCGGACAAGTCCATGAAGCCCAGGATGTTGAGCCGATGGTTGATGCTCACGAGCACCACGCCCTTGCGCGCGAGGTTCGCGCCGTCATAGAACGGCAGCTCGCTGCTCGCGCCCATCGCATACCCGCCACCGTGGAGCCACACCATCACCGGGCGCTTCTTGCCGTCGTTGATGCCGCTCGTCCAAACGTTCAGGAACTGGCAGTCGTCCGACTGCACGCCGTCGTCCCACTGGTACAGGAACGCTTCGCCGTCATCCTCCCACGTCAAACGCGGACCCTGATGGCATTGGTGTCCATAATAGAGCGCCGTCTCCACGCCTTCCCAGGAATCCGGGTCCTGCGGAGGCATAAAGCGGTCCGCCTTCGCGTACCGCACGCCCTTGAAAGTGTAAACACCGTCCTCGATGTACCCGCACAGGGTTCCATAGCAGGTTTCGACCAAGGCGTCCGTGCTGTTCACGACCACGGAATGCTCGGGGTAGCTGGTACAGGCGGCGAAAAGCAGCAGCGCCGCGATGAAGGTCCAAGATTTAGTCATCGTATAGCGTTATTAAAAATGTTTCCGAGGTGAGCGGAATTCAAAAAGACAATATCGGAAAAAGATACGATTATTTCAAGCAATCATACAAAACCTCGACCGGATGGAGGGCTCGGATGCCGGTCCCGTCCAGGATCTGCTGGCGGCAGGAAGTGCCCGGTGCGGCTACGATGGCGCCCGGACCGGCCTGCCGGACCGCCGGGAAGAGGACCATCTCGCCGATGGCCATCGAGGTCGCGTAATGCTCCTTCTCGTAGCCGAAAGAACCCGCCATGCCGCAGCAGCCGCTCGGAATCACGTGGACCGTCGCCCCGGGAATCATACGAAGCATTTCCGCCGACTTTCCGACGCCCACGAGAGACTTCTGGTGGCAGTGCCCGTGCAGCCAGATATCGGCCCGGACCTCACGGAAAGCGTCCTTGCCAATCCGCCCCGCCTGGAACTCCCGGACCAGGAATTCATCAAACAGCAGGCAGTTGCCGCCGAGGGCCTTCGCATCGGAGCGCATGGCCGGCGGCACCAGGTCCGGATACTCGTCGCGGAAAGACAGGATGCAAGACGGTTCAATGCCCACCAGGGGCGTTTCAGCCGACACCAATTCTTTCAGCAGGGAGACATTCTTCACGGCAAATTTCCGCGCGAGCCTCAGGCAGCCTTTGGAGATGGCAGCGCGGCCGCTTTCCACGTGCCGGGGAATCTCCACGCGATAGCCCAGGCGGTTGAGGAGTCGGACGAACGTAAGGCCCAGCTCGGCCTCCTGGTGGTTCGTGAACTCGTCGGCGAAGAGGTAGACCTTGCGACCTTCGCGAGGCTGCGGTTCCATCGAGACGAGCTTCCGCATACTGTAGCGGGAGAGCGTAGGGATCTGACGGTCCGCGGAGAAGCGGACGATTCGCTTGATGACCGTCGCGGACGGTTTCCAGGTCGCGAAGAAATTGTACAGCGGACGGACAAGGGCGCCCAGCGCCTCGAAGGAGGCCATCCGCGCCACCATCCACGTCCGCAGCGGCGTTCCCTGGCGGTCGTATTTCTGTTGCAGGACTTCGCTGCGGAGCCGCGTCATGTCCACATTGGACGGGCATTCGGAGAGGCAGCCCTTGCAGGCCAGACAAGAGTCAAGTATCTCTGCGACAGCGGGATCGGTGAAGCCGTCGCCGCGCGTCAGCGCTTCGCGAAGGATGTTCGCGCGGGCGCGGGTGGAACGCATTTCATCGCCGGATTCCTTGAAGGCCGGGCACATCGTTCCGCCGATCCGGTTGGACTTGAGGCAGGCGCCGGCACCGTTGCATTGCTCGATCGAACACATCAGGGCATGGGCCTGCGAACGCACGCCGCTGGCGCCTTCGACCTGGCACTCATCGAACACCGCCCGCCAGTTGTACACCGTCTTCGCATCCTCGACGACATAGCGCTGATCCACGTCAAACCGAAGCCCTTCGTCCATCGGCGGCGTGTCCACGATCTTGTTCCGGTTGAAAACGCCCTCGGGGTCCCAGCAGCGCTTGACTTCCCGCAGGAGGGCATAGACTTCAGGGCCGTACATCAGCGGGATGAACTCGCCGCGGAGGCGGCCGTCGCCATGCTCGCCGCTCAGGCTTCCCTTGTGCTTGCGCACCAGGGCCGCCGTCTCGCCGGCAATCGCGCGGAACAGCCTCCGCCCCTCCCCCGTCTTGATGTTCAAGATCGGTCGGAGATGCAGCTCGCCCGTACTGATATGGCCATAGAAAACACAAGAAGTATGCAGGCGTTCCAGCATCGTGCGGAAGTCCCGCATATAGGCGGGCAGACGCTCCGGCGCCACGGCGGTGTCTTCGACCACGCCGATGGGCTTGGCGTCGCCTTTCATGCCGCTGAGCACACCCAGGCCGGCCTTTCGCAGATCCCAGACCTTGGCGACCTCGGCCCCGTACACGCGGGTGCAGGCATACACCAGGCCGGAGGCCTTGGCATCCTGCTCGAAAGCGGCGGCTTCCGCGTCGATCTCTTCGCGGGTGCCTCCCCAGAATTCGGCAATCAGCAACGCCGCGGGAAGTCCCTCCACAAAGGAGGTGTTCCGCTTCAGCTCGATGTTCTGGAAACTCAGCTCCAGGATCTTGCCGTCCATCAATTCAACGGCGGCAGGATGGTGCCGGAGGGCGATGAGATTGGCCTCGAAACTGCCTTCCAGCGTGCCGCAATGGGCACAGACGACCATCTTCTCCTTCGGCGGAAGCGGGTCCAGGGAAACGGTGACTTCTGTGATGAAAGCCAGGGTTCCCTCGCTTCCCGCGAGCAGCTTGCAAAGGTCGGTGTCCGGCAGGGCCTCGTCGATGGCATAGCCGCAACTGCGGCGCCTCAAGCTCTTGTCCGGGTAGTTTTCCTCGATCAGGCGGCGGGTATCCGGATCGTCGCGCCAGGTTTCCAGCTGGGCAAGGATGGCATCCAGCCGCGGTCGAGCCGCCCGGTAGGCGGGATCCTTCACGCGCGCCGTATCGAAATCCGAGCCATCGGACAGCACGCCCTTGCAAGCGATGACATGGTCCCGCGTGGCGCCGTACACCAGCGAATGCGTCCCGCAGGAGTTGTTCCCGAACATGCCGCCGATGCAGCATCGGTTGCTGGTGGATGTCTCGGGCGAGAAGAGCAAGCCATAGGGCTTCAGCGCCAGATTGAGTTCATCGCGGACGACTCCGGGCTGCACCCGGGCCCAACGCTCTTCGGCGTTGATTTCCAGGATCTTGTTCCATCCCCGGATGTCCACGACAATTCCCTTCCCCACCACCTGTCCGGCGAGCGAAGTGCCGGCGGCGCGTGGAATCAGGCAGATCCCCCGCCGCCGCGCTTCTGCGACGAGTTCCTGCACCTCCGCCACGGTCCGCGGATACGACACCCCTTCCGGCACTTCGCGATAGGCCGATGCGTCGGTCGCATAGGCCAGGCGGTGCAGGCGGTCGGTAAGGATGGCAGGCATCTAACGGGATTCTGGTTTCTCCAGCTCGAATATCTTTTCCATGAGCCGCCACTTGTCCGTGGACGGGGCGGCCGGGTCACAACCTTGAAACTGAGCCACATAGGCCTCCCATTCCGCTTGGCGCGGAAGGGTGGCGAGGCGCGCGTTGTCGGTGACGAAATCGAAGTCGTCCACCGTGTCCATAATCATGAAAAGGCGGGTGCCCAGGCGGTAGATCTGCATATCCAGGATGCCGACTTCGCGGATGCCGGCCTGGATCTCCGGCCATACGTGGGCGTGGGCCTCGCAGTACTTGTCAATCATCTCCGGATCGTCCCGGAGCTCCAGGGTCTGGCAATAGCGTTTCATAGCTAGTCCCGCTTGAAGATGTCGCGCGTGTAGACCTTGTCAGCCACGTCGTCGAGGGCGGCGTCGTAGCGGTTGGCGATGATGGCGTGGGCCTGGGACTTGAAGGCGGCCAGGTCGTTCACGACGCGGGAGCCGAAGAAGGTGATGCCATCCTGGAGCGTAGGCTCGTAGACGATGACCTTCGCGCCTTTCGCCTTGATCCGCTTCATGATGCCCTGGATCGCGGACTGGCGGAAGTTGTCGGAGCCGGTCTTCATCGTGAGACGGTACACGCCCACGACGACCTCCTTCTCCTTCGCGGAGTCGAAGGCGCTCGAAGCGGTGTAGTAGCCCGCCTTCTCCAGCACGCGGTCCGCGATGTAGTCCTTGCGGGTGCGGTTGGAGTCCACGATGGCCTTGATGAGGTTCTCCGGCACGTCGTTGAAGTTCGCCAGGAGCTGCTTCGTGTCCTTCGGCAGGCAGTAGCCGCCGTAGCCGAAGCTCGGGTTGTTGTAGTGCGCGCCGATGCGGGGATCCAGGCAAACGCCGTTGATAATGGCTTGGGTGTCAAGGCCTTTCATCTCCGCATACGTATCCAGTTCATTGAAGTAGGACACCCGGAGCGCCAGGTACGTGTTCGCGAACAGTTTCACGGCCTCCGCCTCGGTGTCGCCCATCAGCAGGACGGGGACGTCCTCCTTCAGCGCGCCTTCCTTGATGAGGGCGGCAAAGGTTTCCGCGGCTTCTTTCTCGGGGGCGTCGTATCCGACGATGATCCGGGAGGGATACAGGTTGTCATACAGCGCCTTGGATTCGCGGAGGAATTCCGGAGCGAAGAGGATCTTCGGGGTGACGACGCGGAAAGTGCCGTCCGCGAGCCGCTCGCGGTACGAGAACTTCTCCCGCGCGGCCTTCGTGTAGCCCACCGGAACGGTGGACTTGATCACCATCACCGCGTCCGGATTGACCTCCAGAACCAGTTCGATGACCTCTTCCACGTGGGAAGTGTCGAAGAAGTTCTTCTTGGGGTCGTAGTTGGTGGGGGCGGCGATGACGACGAACTCTGCATCCCGGTAGGCGGCCCGGCCGTCCAGGGTGGCGACGAGATTCAAGGGCTTTTCCGCCAGGTACTTCTCCAAATATTCATCAGCGATGGGGCTCTCCTTGCGGTTGATCTTCTCCACCTTTTCGGGAATCACATCCACGGCCACGACCTGATGCCTCTGCGAGAGCAGGGTGGCGATGGAAAGTCCCACATAGCCGGTTCCGGCGACAGCGATTTTCATAGCAGGTTTCGATCGATTAAAGTCTTCCGTCGACCAGGTCCCGGTCCAGGAAACCCTTGACGTCATAGACCACGCCGTTCTCTTTCAGGAGCGCCTTCACGTCGAGGCCTTCGAACTCCCGGTGCGCGACGGCCAGGATGACGGCGTCGAACTTCTCTTTCGGGAGCTCGCCCGTCACGTCGATGCCGTACTCGTACATCACGTGGTCCTTGTCGGCCCAGGGGTCGTAGACCGTGATCCGATGCGTATATTCCTCCAGCGTGTGGTAGATGTCCACGATCTTGGTGTTCCGGATATCCGGGCAGTTTTCCTTGAACGTGATGCCCAGGATGAGGATCTTCGCGTCCTTCACCACCACGCCTTTCTTGTTCATGCACTTGATGGTCTGGTTCGCCACGTAGGCGCCCATACCGTCATTCAGGCGGCGCGCATTGTACATCACGCGCGGAAGCACGCCGTACACCTGGGCCTTCTGGATCAAGTAGTAAGGATCCACGGAGATGCAATGGCCGCCCACGAGGCCCGGGCTGAGCTTGATGAAATTCCACTTGGAGGAGGCCGCCTCGATTACGTCATGCGTATCGATGCCCATCGCGTTGAAAATCTTCGCCAGTTCGTTCATGAAGGCGATGTTCACGTCGCGCTGGGAGTTCTCGATGATCTTGGAGGCTTCGGCTACGCGGATGGACGGGGCCTTGTGCGTGCCGTTCACGAGGACGGAATTGTAGACCGCGTCCACATAATCGGCGATTTCCGGCGTGGAGCCGGAGGTCACTTTCTTGATCTTCTCAACGGTGTGCTGCTTGTCGCCCGGGTTGATGCGCTCCGGGGAATCGCCCGCGAAGAAATCGACATTGAACTTCAGGCCGGAAACCTGCTCCACCACCGGCAGGCACTCTTCCTCGGTGACGCCGGGATAGACGGTGCTCTCGTAGACGACGACGTCGCCCTTGGAGATGACCTCGCCGACGGTCTTGGACGCGCCCCACAGGGGTTTCAAGTCCGGACGGTTGTTCTCGTCCACCGGGGTCGGGACGGCCACTACGTAGAA
>JAEEGK010020421.1_pt1 | contig 14095 bp, 8 predicted proteins | sample 8958771 | NCBI WGS metagenome assembly JAEEGK01 (sample SAMN16246547, study PRJNA631951) | gut metagenome | biome: gut microbiome; feature: rumen; material: SC-attached | host: Bos | place: Iran: Karaj | collected 2018-10
TGGCTTCCTCAGTAAGCCACTTTTCCGTTCCACACTTTACGATAGAATTAGTGAAATTCTTGGTACCGAAACTAAATCAAGTGAACCAGAAAACGATTATTCAGATTTAGAAGGTATGAATATCCTTGTCGCGGAAGATAATGACATTAACTGGGAAATTATTTCGACATTATTATCGATGTATGGCATTACTACTGAACGTGCTGAAAATGGTCGCGTTTGTTTAGAAAAGATGAAGAGTGCTACACAAGGTCAATACTCTTTGATCTTTATGGATATTCAAATGCCAGAAATGAATGGTTTAGATGCCACTAAAGCGATTCGTGCTTTAGATGATCCATGGGCATCTTCTATTCCAATTGTTGCTATGACCGCAGATGCATTCTCTGAAAATGTTACCGAATGCTTAAAGGCCGGTATGAACGGACATCTTGCGAAACCAATAGATATCAAGCTCGTCATTAAAGTGATTCAAAAAATTAGGGAGGAATCTAAACAATGAAGAAAGTAACTTGTGCTATTTTAGGCGTCGTCTCCATGGCTTTATTAATTTCTTGTAACAAGGGAAATGAAAAAGTCGACGAAACATTCAAACCATCATTAGATTTAGAGACTAAATGTCAAATCAGAGTAGTGGGGGACTACAGTAACTTTGAAGCGTTAGAAAAGGAATTTGATAGATTCAATCAATACTATCCAAATGTCGCTCTTAGTTATGAAAAAGTTGACGATTACACAAATAACCTAGCGACTGTTTTAGAAGGCAATAATAAACCAAATATCTTCTTCTCATATGCCGCTTGGACCGCGGGTGATGCTAAATACTCGACCATCATTCCTCATATGGAAGAACTTTCAGATGCATCATTAAAAATGAATTTAAAATGCATTCGTCCAGGTTTGATTAATCATGATGCGAATAATAAGGTTTTAATGGTTCCTGTTTTCTCTAGAACATATGGCACCTTAGTGAATAATAATTTATTCAAAAAAGAAGGCATTAATATTCCAACCACATGGAATGAATTATTGGATGCCTGTGCTTCGTTTACCAATAAGGGCTATAAGAGCCCAATGATGGGTTATAGTTTAAAAGATTCAAGCTGTTTAATGAACACAATTGCTTATCCATCATTTGTCGCCACTTTAGCGCCAAATCCAGAGGCACTTAAGAAAGCTAATAATCTCGATCCATCCGCTGGTGAATATATGCGTGATGCTTTAAATAAAGTTAAACAACTCGTTGATAATAAAGCCATCAACATTGAAGAGTGCGATAAAATCACCGATAACTACACCAAAGTCATCTTACGCTTCTATGAAGGCGATGTTCCAATGATGATTTGTGCGGGTGACACAGTTTCTGGCACTAAAAAACGTGAAAAAGAATCCGAAGCATTCATTAATAATCCATTTGAATATTCATATTTACCAATTCCATTAACCGATAAAGGTGGTTATTTCATTGATAGCCCATCCATTCAATTCTCCGTTAATAAGGATTGCGAAAACTTAGATATGACAAACGAGTTTATGAGATTCTTAATTAGAACCGAAGAATTAAACAATATGGCGTCTTTAAAGCGTTTAGTGACACCAACAAATGAATTATCATTCGACCCTGTTTATGCGTCATTTGGTACGATTCCAGCGGACCGTACATTCTCTCCAGAAGCTCTAGGTATTAAAGATCCACTTGTTAAACAATTAAGAATTGCCTCCTATAAAGTTGGTAGAGGTGACCTAACAGTGGACCAAGCTGTTGCTCAATACGGAAGCTTATAATAAGCACAATAAAAAAGTCATCCAAAAGATGGATTTATTTTGAGCAATGCGCTTAGATTAATGAACGAAAATACGTGATGTGACACTTGTGTGACGTGTGTGTTGTTAATATATCTACAAATAAGTTCCAAAACCTAATTTCTAGATCGCTTTTATTTTTGTTATCTTCGAAAGAAATGAGATAAAAGGGACTCTGAGCAAGCATAATAGGGGGAAAAGCATATGGCGTATTCGATTGTTGGAATTGTGGCTATTTTCGTCCATTTAATTGTTAATATGGATCTTTTCATCAAATTCAAAGGCAGAAAACCATTTTCTGGTCAAAGGTATTATGTATTCTTCCTTTTAAGCGTTATTGCTTTTCACATTGCTGATGGTTTTTGGGGCTTCCTTTACGATGCTAAATTATTCGTACCATTATATATCGATACAACTCTCTTTTTCGTAGCGATGGCTAGTTCCATTCTTTTATGGGGCTATTTTGTCTATTCTTATCTTGGTAGAAAGAATAAGGTCATTCTTTATATCGGTTTTGGAGTATTTATTTTGCAACTCATCTTCATCGCAATTAATTTCGAATTCCCAATCCTATTTACAGTCGATAAAGAAACATGTGAATATGCCGCTCAACCAGCGAGATACGCTGTGCTTGCTATTCAAATAGTAATGTATCTTTTATTAGCGGTTTTCTCATTTGCCACATCGTTTAAAAACAAAGATTCTATGAAACTCCGTTACATCACCGTTTCTTTCTTCTCATTATTCATGATTGCAGCTATTACTCTTCAAGTGTTCTTTTTACTTCTTCCTTTGTATTCTTTGGGCTATTTACTCGGTGTTTGCGCTTTGCATTCACTAGTGGTTGAAGATGAAAAAGCTGCGCAAAGACATGAATTAGAGGTTGCCCAATATCAAATCGCTTATGATCCTTTAACAGGAGCCATGAGTAAGCACGCTTACGTCGATGCTGAGGCGGAAATTGATAATCACATTAATAATGGCGATATGGAAGACTTTGCAGTGGTGGTCTTTGATCTAAACAACCTTAAGGATGTTAATGATTTAAAAGGCCACGAAGTTGGCGACCAATATATTATTGAATCTGTGAGATTAATTGAAGAATGTTTTAGAGATGTTTCTGTTTATCGCGTTGGTGGCGATGAATTCACTCTCTTTTTAACCGGAAAAAACTATAAAAACAGATACGAGCTACTCGAAAACTTTAATAATAGAATTAATCAAAACCATAAAAACCATAGTTATTTAGTTGTCTCCGCTGGTATGGCAGATTATGAACGCTCAAAAGATACCACAATTATCCAAATCTTTACACGTGCGGATAGAGAAATGTACGCGAGAAAACATTATTTAAAAGATTTAAAATGAAATATCATTAATAAGCATTAAAAAAGCGGATCTTAATGATCCGCTTTTAGTTATTGTTTACTTCCTATTATTCGAATAAGAGGACGTATGTGTAGTTGTAAGTAGCGTTGTAAATGATTTGAACCTCATGGTAATCATCGTTTGTATAGACAACTTTTGTTTCAGTTTCAGAATATAATTCATATCCATTAGCTGTGACGAGTGGACCCATAACTGCGTTCCAAGCCGCGAGTTGATTACCATTGACTTGAATCTTCATGTAATCATAACCGCTGGAGCTACCATAGTCAACGGTGTAGCCGTCTCCTGCTGGATCAGTTAATTGAGCAGCGATTTCTTCTGTGAAGGAGAAACCTAAATCATAATCATTAAGGAACTTATTGGCTGCTTCGAGTGGGAATGCATCGAGGACTGGTGGAACGATGTCATAGTTGATAATGACATAATCAGCATAACTGTCACCAGCTAATGCGCCATCCCAAGCATAAATATCTAATTGCTTATTAGCAGTTTGATAGTGGTTGCCATAAGTATCGGTATAAGCCACAGAATAACCAGCTTCGACTAAAGCTGCTTCATAAGCAGCAATGGTTGCTGCTACGTTAGCTTCACCAACTACCATAACGAGTTGATGATAGGATGGATTATAAGATGCATCAGTAGCGGAAACTTCGATTGAAGGAATTGGATCGGTAATACCATTTGCTTCCATATCAGCTTGGATTTCTTCAAGTGGGAATGCGACTGGCATTAATGATTTGATTTGGATGATAACATTACCAGCATACCAAGATGTTGATCCGTCCCAAGCAACAACGTCAAATTGTGCGTTTGGTGAAGTGTAATGCATGTCACCGTAATTGTCAGCGCCTGCTTCTGTGAAGTTAGCAGCAAGTAAATCAGCTTGATAACTTGCAACACCATCTTCTTCGTTGCCTTCGCCAACATTAACAAGCACTGCTAATGGTGAATAACTGAAGTCCCAAGCGTGACCTGTGTATGCAGGAAGTTCATCTGTGATGCCTAATGCAGCAAGATCAGCAGCAAGTTCTTCAGCTGGGAATTCATTTGCAACAGTGAATGTAATCTCAACATCATCAGCAGAGAAACCGAGCCAGTTTTCAATAGAAATTCTAGCACGAGAATTTGGATCTGCTACTGTAGCATCGCCATAGGTTGCGCTGTAGCTTAATAATTCCCATCCAGCGTCAACGAATTTCGCTGTGAAAGCATCCATTTCTTCTTTTGTCGTATTTTTAATAGAATAAGAAACTAAATCTTCATCTTCTTCGACTTCGACTGCTGGATCTAAGTCAATGGTTTCATAAGCAGGAATTTCGACATCAACACCGTTAGCTGCATAGAAAGCGGCTGCTTTGTCAAATTCCACTTTATTCATCTCTGATGGAACAGCATTATTTACAACGAATGTAGATGTTTGGCCATTTGAGAAATAAATAGTATATATATCCTTATTTCCATCAATGCCAGTTCTTCTTACATCGGTAATGGAAACGCCATCTTTGCCATCGACGCCATCTTTGCCGTCTTTGCCATCGACACCGTCTTTGCCATCGACACCGTCTTTGCCGTCTTCGCCGTCAAAGCCGTCTTTACCTGGTTCGCCTTTTTCGCCTTGGTCACCTTTTTCGCCTTTTTCGCCTTGGTCACCTTTGTCACCTTTGTCGCCTTTTTCGCCTTGGTCACCTTTGTCACCTTTTTCGCCTTGGTCACCCTTATCGCCCTTTTCGCCCTTTTCGCCTTGAGCGCCTTTAAGGTTACCGAGTTTGTTCCAGGCACCACTGATTTTAAGGAAGAAGTCCCAAGTGGCGGTGTTGACATAAATGTCACCATTTTTACCATCTGTAGCAGCTGGATCATTAGCACCAGCTAAGAATGTGGAACCATCAGCACCTCTGACGGATTCTAACCATTCTTCATAATTTTTTGTGCCGCCGTTGGCTACGTACAATTGATAAATTTGTTGTTGTTCGTAGACACCAGCATCACTGTTAGCTTGTGAGTTGTTTGGGAAATTGCAACCTGTCAGAAGCATGCCTGCAAGAGCCAAACCAACAAACATTTTTGAAGCTTTTCTCATAATGTTCTCCTTTTTAAGAATTAATTTTGTCTACAATCGTATGCCTATCATTTTGAGAATACAACAAAAAAATATTATTGCATTTACTTGCATGCACGCTATATAATACAATCTCGGTCATGTATACATCTAACGAAATAAGTGTTTTTTCACCATTCATTATATTAATGATGGTGAATTTTTATTTATTACCAGAATATAGACTTACTTGCGTTATTTTTGAAAGTTGAATATAACGTTTTTGCTAAATGTTACAAATTTTAGCGATGTGTAAAACAAAAAGAAAATATCGATTTTTCCTATATAAAGATGATAATGCGTGTCATTATGCGATAAAGAAAAGATAATCTTGCGGTGGATATAGACTTGTCACTTTTCAATAATAAAGAAAAAGGGCACTCCTGAGAGCGCCCAATTTAACAATTCGTAAAAGCTTATGACATGTAGGCAGAAGCTGGTCCCGCTTCAAACGAGATAATGACTTTGTTGTTATAGAAGTAATCGTACATTCTGAGAACGAATTGATTATCGTTTGTAATTAAGTAGATTTGTGAGACACCGATTGAACCATTTATCGCATTTGGTGTGTATGTTGGGCCAGCAGCGACAGATAAGAAAGATGGGAAACCAGGACCACTAATGAAGTTATTTAATACGCCGCTTAAACATTCTTCGCTATCGGCAGGTGTAACGGTTGCATAATTAGTAGCATTAATAGTGTAATTGGATCCAACAATACCCTTTTCGTCTGGTTCTTTGAAATCGCCATCTTCTACGCCACCCCAAGCATAAATACCAATTTGTTGCATTAATTCTAATGCACTGGAAACGCTGGTAACAATCTTCTTGAAGTTAACAATGACATAACCTGTGTAGCCAATGAGTGCAGCAGCATCCCAAACAACAACGTCTAATTGATTGTTTGGAGAAGCGTAGTGCATACCATAAACGCCATCATCGCCTGCTTCTGTGAAACCAGCAGCTTTTAAGTCTAATTGGTATTGAGCTGTTGCGGCAGCTTCTTTACCTTCATCAACGATTGCGACTAATTGATGAGCATTCTTGTTGTAGCTATATTGATTAGCACCACCAGTTAATCTTGGAGGTAAATCAGTTGCAGCAATACCTAAGCCCATTAAGTCACTAATGATTGTTGCGCGTGGAAGAGCATCAAAGAATGAAATGTTGAAGTAATCACCGAAATCAATCAAATCAACTCTAGCATCGGAATTTGGATAACCTAATCTATAGTCACCATTGGATTCGCCCATGATTTTCCAACCAGCTTTAACTAATGCTTCTCTATAGATACCCATTTCATTAGCATCTGTGCCAGTGAGATAGAAATCATGATAGGCAGCGATTGAATCATCAACTTCAAATTCTAAATTAGCGTTTAATGTGAGGTAGTTAGGAGCGGTGATACCCTCGATACCGATTGCTTCGAACCACGCTTCAACACCAGTTAATTCAAATTGTGTAACTGCGCTTGGCACTGTGAATGAGAAGGATTCATCGTTTGTGAAGAAGAATGTGTAGGTAGCAGAATTAGCGGTAAGACCTGTTAATTTGTATTCTTCAATACCAACACCATCTGCACCTTTTTCACCTTGGATACCTTGTTCACCTTGGATGCCTTGTTCACCTTGGATACCTTGGATACCTTGGATGCCTTGATCACCCTTATCGCCTTTGTCACCCTTTTCACCCTTTTCACCTTGGATACCTTGGATACCTTGATCACCCTTATCGCCTTTGTCACCCTTTTCACCTTTAAGGTTACCGAGTTTGCTCCAGGCGCCACTGACTTTGAGGAAGAAATCCCAGCTAGTGGTGTTGACGTAAATGTCACCGTTTTTGCCATCCGTTGCTTTTGGATCATTAGCACCGGCTAAGAATGTTGCACCGTCAGCACCTCTGACAGTATTTAGCCATTCTTCATAATTCTTTGTACCACCGGCAGCAGCGTACAATTGATAAATTTCTTGTTGTCTGTACACACCGGCTTCTTGGTTTGCTTGTGAGTTATTTGGGAAGTTACAGGCTGTCAAAAGCATGCCTGATAACGCCAAAGACACTAAAAGTTTTGAAACTTTTTTCATAAAATTATCTCCTTTATGTTAGGTTATGTAAAAATGGTATGTCCTAAAAAACGAGAAAACAATACTAAAGTGTGTGCGTAGCATATGCTATGTGCACATTTTTAATAATTTTTAACCATATATCGCACACACAAAAGAAAATACGTGCAACACAAAAGTAGTGGCTTTTCCTTAAAAAAACGAAGATAAGCCTTTTCCTTACTAAAAGTTGAATATATGATTTAATATGCTGTTACAAAAATGAAAATGTGTAACCTAAAAAATGATTACTCTTTGGAGTTTGCCTTCTTAAGGTATTCCAATAAATCTTCTTCTCTAAGTGGTTTGGAGAAGTAATAACCTTGTACGTATTCGAGTTTTTTCCTTTTTACCATTTCTAATTGGTCTTTATTTTCCACACCTTCAACGACGATAGGAATATTTAAACTCTTAAACAAGCTAACGGCTGCGTCAAAGAACACTTCAACGTTAAGAGAATTGCTTAATAATGATTTATCTAACTTTGCAATAGAGAATGGAAGGGTGATAAATCTCGCCATATTGGAATAGCCACTACCAAAGTCATCCATCGCAAACTTGATACCGTGTCGGCCCAAATCACTCATAAACTCTTGTGTCTTTGTTGGATATTTCACTGCGATTGTTTCTGTAATTTCTAAGCATAATTTACTTGGATCGATTTGATATTCTTTGATTGTTTTAATAAATCTTTCACTTGGGTTATTAAAGAATTCAGCACACGAAATGTTGATTTCCAAACTTTCGATTTGTGGGTTTCTTTGTAGGAATGAACATGTTTCGTTTAATACAAAGAAATCGATATCGTTTGCTAAGCCAAAGTTCTCAGCGATTGGAATAAACTCACCTGGTCCGATGTAACCTAATTCTTCATTATCTAATCTGATTAAAGCTTCAAAGTGGTTAAAACGCTTTTTGTTGATATCAAAAATTGGCTGGTAAACCATATATAAGCCTTTGCCGGTTCTTAAGCATTCTTCTAAAATTTCTTTTATTCTACGGTCTCTATTAATACGTTCTAAGAACTTGCTATCTAATTCAACATAATTAGAATCTTTAAAGTTGATTGTCGCTAATGTTCTATTTATAAAGTCATTATACATATCAGAATTTCTAAATGCGTTGTCATTATAGAAATAGAAGAGATCGAGAGTAATCTTGACCATACGGTCTTTAATATTGAATGGTCTAGCAAATCTTTCTTTAATCGCTCCAATCATAATCTCTTGTTCTTCTCTATCCTTGCACATCAAAACAAAGCGAGAAGATTGGGTCTTGAAAATATAGGTCTTTTTATTAACGCTTTCAATGAATTTTCTAATCGTTGATAAGAGCTCATCACCCGCTACTAAGCCAAACTTTTCGTTGAACATACCAAAGCTTTCAATATCAAAGATGATGTAGTATTTTCTTTGTCTTTCAAACACTTGGCTATTGATGTAATCAATAAACGCTTCGTTATTAAATGCTTTTGAAATACGGTCCACTTTAACATCTGGGTCGCAAATAGTGACAACTGCAAACATTGAACAAAGAGTGAAAGAAACACCGGAAACAATGTATTGTGGATTAAGTGTTTGAATAAGAGCAGCAGTTAAAACAATCACTGCGACGATAATTAACACTCTTAATAATTGCTTTGGTAGTATCTTTCGATAGCGGATAGTGTAAGCAACTGTCGCTAAGAAGTTCATGAACCAGTTAATAACGTATAAAGAAAGAAAAGCGGGCCCTGGCATAAAATCATAGAGCCCACTCTCAGGATTAAAAACAAAACTAAAACACCAGTGGTGGAGGCAGTTGGTGAAAAATAAAACCATGCCGCATAAAGATGGTATTGCAGTTAATAAATATAATTTATTGCGGGAAATTGATTTTCCAGATGCGTACAGTACGTACAAAAATAACAAATAGGATATAACTAGTAAGGAAGCAAAATAGAGTTCAGAAAAACACTCAACCCATTTAATAGGGATGACATTAGATCGATCTAACGACATACAGAACGTCAGGCTTAAGAAAAGATTTATAACTAATATAATCAAACCAACGCCAAAAATTGTTGATGTGACGACTGGGAATTTTTTCCGTGAGAAATATGCGACAGTAATCGCCACTAGAAACACGAACGAAGCGAGCTCTAGGTAATAGTTAACATGTAAATTTGTGGGGAGAGCCCCAAGGGAGACCAAAGATAGCATGATACTTTTGTATTGTAGCAAAAATTAATCGCATATCAATTAAAAAGTACGTTAATATTTTTGAGACAGCAAGATAGCCTAAATTCTCCTTTTTTCAGGTGCTCTATGACACGAAATATGTTATAATCTTACACGCACAAAAGTATTTCTAGAATTCATCGAATTTCTTTTTATTTTTAGTACTCAAATATTATGGAAAAAATTATCTTTCTTAGCGATGAAAACTCACCACGTATCAAGCAACTTTACGAAATTTTGCTTAAAGATTACGAAATTTTGTTAGTGCATGACAAAAACGGCATTATGTCTTTACTAGGCCAATCTTTCGATGATTTTTCCGTTTTAATCGTGGATAACCCATCCGCTATAAGTTATATCGATGAAGTTCTTGAATTAATTAAGGATAAAAACAATTACATGTTCTCTTTACCAGTTCTTGTTTTAACTGATCTTGAAAACATGAAAAAAGATGATAAATACCTCAATAATCCAGTCGTAGACATTATTTTCTTTAATGACACACCTGAGATTGCTATTCGCCGCGTGAAAAATGCTGTGACATTAGCGAACTCCACAAGCTTTGATGCATTTTCTGAAATGCTTACAGTCTTACCGTCTCTAGTCTATCTAAAAGATAGAAGAGGTCGTTATGCCTTTATGTCACAAAAGTTACATCACCTCTATAGCACAGTAAAATCCGTGAGAGGAAAAACTGATTTTGATATTAGAAAAGATAAGCATAATGCTGAGCTCGCTAGAGAATCAGATTTAGAAGTAATCAAAACTGGAAAAGGCAAAAGCTATATCATCAAAGAAGAGGATGAAGAAGGTGTCGAATACCTGCAAGTTATTAAGGAACCACTCAAAAAGAACGGGGACGTGTATGGAATTATCGCTATTATCAACAACGTTACCGAGGAAGAATTATTAAGATTAAAACTTCGCGAAAAGTCGATTACAGATCAGTTAACTGGCTTATATAATCGTGTTTATTTTGATGAACTAACACATTGGGAAGGCAAAGATTTAAAATTCCCAATCACAATTATTTCCGCGGATTGTGATGGTTTGAAACGCATCAACGATATGTATGGCCATAATGCTGGTGATTATTACATTTGTCTTGCTAGAGATGCCTTAAAAAATGCCTTACCAGAAAATGCGGTCATCTTTAGAATGGGTGGGGATGAATTCCTCGCTGTTATTTCAGAAACCGATGAACAAAAAGCTAAAGAGCTTGTTGATAAAATCAATAATTCTATTTGTGAATATAAAACCAAAGATTATACATTATCTCTTTCAGTGGGTAGTTATACCATAAAAGGTCGTGGATCTTCCATTGAAAAAGGCGTGATGCTTAGCGATAAAGAAATGTATCGCGTTAAAAAAGAACACAAAGCGCAAAATAAACAAAACTAATCAAAAGATTATAATGACGATTTTTAATAATTGTCTTTTTTGTTAGCCCTGATTTCTTTATATGCGCGCGAACTTTAAATATTGCAAATAACTTGTATTAAAATCATTTTTGTGTATGATTTTACGCAAAGGGAAGAAAAAACTTATGAGAAAAAGTTATAAAGCATTAACCATTCTAGCCACCCTTTCATTACTTCTGTCAGCGTGTACCGTCGTTACTTCCTCGGAAGAATCAAAAGAAGAACCCAAGTATAAAGTTACTTGGAAAAACTTCGACGGCACAGTATTGGAAATAGATGATAATTTAGAGGCTGGGACCGTTCCTACATATGATGGTAAAGAACCAACTAAAGCACAGGATGCACAATACAATTACATCTTTGATGGTTGGTCACCAAAAGTCAGTGAGGTAAAAGCTGACGCTGAGTATGTAGCGGTATTTAAAGAAGAAACAAGAAAATACACTGTCACATGGAAAAACTATGATGGCAAACTTTTAAAAGAGGAAGAAGTCCTTTATGGAACCACTCCTAACTATACTGGAGAAACACCAACAAAAAGTGAGACAGTAGAACATACGTACACATTTGAAAGTTGGTCTCCTGCTATTGTTTCAGTGACTGAAAATACAACATATACCGCTTCTTTTAAAGAAGAGAAGAGACAATATAACATCACTTGGAAGAATGACGATGGTAGTGTGATTAGAACTGATAAAGTCGCTTATGGCGATACTCCAAGCTTCGGTGAAACCGCTCCGACAAGAGAAAACACTGCCCAATATGCTTATACGTTTGCGAGCTGGACGCCAGCCATTAATGCAGTTACTGGTGACGCTGAATATCAAGCAACATACACAAGTGAAGTGAGAAAATATACCATCACATGGGTCAATGATGATGGCACAGTTTTAGAAGTTGATGAGAACGTTCCTTATGGCACAATTCCTTCCTATAACAGTTCAACACCAACCAAAGATAGTGGAAGAGGTGTAACTTATGAATTCAAAGGTTGGGATTCTCCAACAGAATTCGTTAAGGCTGATAAAACTTACACCGCTCAATATAACAAAAAAGGCTTCTTCTCCTTTGATCCTATTAACTATGAAATGGAAGAAGGCTACACATTAGATGATATTAATGGTGCGCCATGGATTAACGCTAATGTTCAAGGCGAACTCGATAAAATTAAAAAGCCATCTTTAAAAGATGACTTCTACTCTAGCGTTAACTATGAAAACATCAAATACGGTAATTACGGGCCATTTGAAGAAAGTAAAACTACCGTGAACAATATCTTCGCAACCATCTATGATGGTAGCTCCGCAAGTCAAACAACAAATGGTTATGCTCTTAAAACTGCTTTAGATGGTTTATATTATGGCGATGCAAACGCTGTCAAAAACTACATCAATAATATTGATGTTGATACATATTTATCAACACGTGCTTGCTTTGAAGGCACAAGCTCGCTCTTAACTCTTGTCCCAAGAGGAGAAGGTAATTACAGTGTTGCATTTAATGAAGGCTATTTAAATGGTAACTATAATTCTTTACCATTCCTTTGGGTTTATGATGATTTAGCTGCTCATGCTAAGGATATTGTTGGCACATTATCTCAAAAGCTCGGTTTAGGTCTTTCTTCCGAAGATATTGATGGTATCAAAACCAATGAATACAACTTAATGTATAGAGCCTATGCTGATGGATATTATGGAGTTACAACTAATACTTATACTGTTGGTAGCCTTACTTGGAAACCAATGAAAAACGCTTTATTAGATTTAGGCTTAGCGGCTAACGCTCCAATTTACATCGATAGCAATTACAATAACTGCTTCAATATGCTTTATAACCAGTATTCTGATGATGCTGTTAAAGATATGATCGTCTCTAGAATCGCTTTTGATTCACGTTTCTTCATTGGCGTTGAAGATTATAAAGAAGTGAACTATTACATTTCTCAACTCGACATCTATGTATATGACAATGAAAAATACCTTTACTATTACGATAATGGTGCTATTTGTAGATCGCTTCTCAAACTTGGTTTTCCAACTCTTGTTGAACAAACTTATATCCAATTAGGCAGTTCTGAAGATATTAAAGCCAGAGTCGCAGAATTAATTGACGATATCCTTGCTGCCTACAAAGAACTCGCCACTAATTCATGGCTTGGAAATAGAACCAAGAATAGAATGAAAACAAAACTCGATTACATGAAATATGAATCATGTTATTCAGATGCCTTTAAGACATTTAAAAAGATTGGCGAAGACACTGATATTGCTTCGAAATCTAGCTTTGATATCTTTAAGTTATACCGCTATGCACAGGTCGATATGATTTTAGCTAATAATGTCGATAAAACTGGCAACTTTGACAGCATGCCAAGTTATACCGTGAACGCGTTTTACAGCCCAAGCACTAACTCTTTCGTTATTTTAAATGGTTTAGCATGTGGTTTGCTAGGCAACTGTGTTGAAGAGAAACTGGCGTTATTAGGCACTGTTATCGGCCATGAAATTACTCACGCTTTTGACTCTAGCGGCGCTAACTTTGATGAATTGGGCCATTACAATAACTGGTGGGCTACTGCTGATAAGAATACCTTTGATGCAAAAGTTACAAACATGGTGGAGTTCTATAATAATATTAAACTCACCAAGAGACTAAAAGTTGATGGTAACAACGTCAATGGCGAGGCTACCGCTGACATGGGCGGCATGAAAGTCGCCTTAATGCTCGCTAAAAAGGAAGAAAACTTCGATTACGACCACTTCTTTAAGATGTTTGCCTTCCTCTGGTGTGAACAAGCAATCTCGTTAGATTATGTCGAATCTAGAGCGGCTGATGCGCACCCATTTGAATATTTAAGAGCAAATGTTACCCTTGCACAATTTGATGAATTTGTGGAAACATACGATATTGGGCCAGGTGATGGCATGTATATTCCAGAAAATCAAAGAGTGAAAATCTGGTAATCCATAAATAAAATACACAAGAGCGTTCGCGTTGAAGTGCTAATGTAAAAGTGGACAAGGTAAAAAAGCCTCCGTCCACTTTTTTCTTTGCTATTCTATT
>JAEEGK010020424.1_pt1 | contig 14095 bp, 9 predicted proteins | sample 8958771 | NCBI WGS metagenome assembly JAEEGK01 (sample SAMN16246547, study PRJNA631951) | gut metagenome | biome: gut microbiome; feature: rumen; material: SC-attached | host: Bos | place: Iran: Karaj | collected 2018-10
GAGCGAATATGCCGAGGCATTCAACACCTCACGACTCGTGGGTGCCCCTCCAGGATATGTGGGCTACGAGGAAGGCGGACAGCTGACTGAGAGAGTGAGAAGGAAGCCCTACTCCATCGTGTTGCTCGACGAGATAGAAAAGGCAAACAGCAACGTTTTCAACATGCTGCTGCAGGTGCTGGACGAAGGCAGACTGACTGACGGAAACGGCAGACTGGTGGACTTCCGCAATACCATTATAATAATGACCAGTAATGCTGGTACCAGACAGTTGAAGGAGTTTGCTCACGGAGTGGGCTTCAACGCAGCTGGCAACGGAATGGCTAACGGCATAGTGAACGAGAAGGACAAGGAGTATGCCCGCTCTATAATACAGAAGAGCCTGTCAAAGCAGTTTGCCCCTGAGTTTCTGAACCGTCTGGACGAGATAATCACCTTTGACCAACTGGATCTCGATGCCATCAAGCAGATAATCGAAATAGAGCTGAAGGGCCTCTACCACAGAGTGGAAGACATGGGTTACAAGCTGACCATCACCCCAGAGGTGAAGGAACAGGTGGCAAAGAAGGGTTACGACATACAGTTTGGTGCCCGTCCGCTGAAGCGTGCCATCCAAACCTATATTGAGGATGGCGTCTGCGAGCGTATAGTCAACGGCGAAATAGCACAGGGAACTGTTATCCGCATAACAAAGGCTCCCGATAAAGAGGAACTCGTCTTCGAATAGCGTCATTCTTTATTCAGAGACCATTGGTCCACTACGATGTGGGCATCAAGGGCTCGAATAGTGAGGGAATGACTGCCTTTGTTGAGTATTACCTTCAGTTGGCGAAGGCCCTGTCCACGAAGAACATTCTGTTTCCATTCTTCTGAACGGAAGGGCTCTTTCAGATTGTAGACCGTCGGCTGTTGACGATCGATGCTGACGCTATATCGCAAATCGCCGTTGTCATTTGGCTGCGTGGGGATGAGAGCAGTCTGTAGCGTATATTCTCCATCCTCTTCCACCTCAAATTGATAAGTGAGTGTACCGTCCTTTGGCAGAGCCACAGCATTCATGGAATGTCCCAGCATCTGGATAACCTTCACGCCATCAGAGGCTGATGCATAATCACAAGCATTGATGGAAGTGAAAGGACAATCCTTTTTCTCTGTAATCTTTTCACCTTTCATTTCTGTCTTTCCACTCACTACAGGAGTCAGCGGAGCCCAGAACACAGGTAGATCTCGGGGATGGTCGCACATCAGATTCTTCCATTTTCCGCCAGCCATCTGATTATTGTAATAGTCTGTCAGACGATGGATGCGCTCATAAGCTGCATAGCTGCGGGCAACGGCTTGATGTAGTTCGTCCTGATTCTCAAATATATCACTACGCGTACTACCATTAGCAAACTTACGGGCTCGCTGGGCCTCCAACATTTTCTCGCAATGGGCGGCTGCGGCCTGAACGGGATACTTGATGGCAGCAAAGTAAGCATCAGCGAGATCGGGACGTACAGACTTCCCAATCTTCTCCACTTCATGGCTGAGTGCAGCAAACCGCTCTTCAAACCAATCACATTGCTCTTGTGTCCAGTCGCTGTTGCGAACCTGGGAAAGTCCACGATCGTAGAGTTTCTTATCGACTTCGACCTGATTCCAACCCATGAACTCGGGGCGACGGATGCCACAGAGCTGATAGAACTCGTGCATCACAGGGAAGAGTCGCTTGCCTGCCTCCTCTCCAAACTCCCGACAGAGCCAATACTGATAATGATCATTGAGCGACGAGCCATTCACGCCATCAATGTTCCACGCCATATCGAGGAAAAGCTCGAGATCGTAACCTGCTACCTTCACATCATGGACATTCACAATCCAGAGTTTCCTAACGTTATGGTCGTAGGCCTGGCGCATCTCATTATAGATCAATCCTGGCTGGGTAGTAGTCAACCAGAGATAGTCGTGCGGACGACCCCAATAGGAGAGATGATAGTAGACACCACCTCCACCAATTCGTTTTTGTTCTTCTGTATTCGACAGCCTAGTTATGTAGCCGTAATTGTCATCGCACCACATTAGCGTCACGTAATCAGGCACCTGCAGACCCTTTTCGTAGAGTTGCAGCACCTCTTTATATGGCACAAACACCTGCATCTGCTTCTCGGGGGCACCGATATACTTACGAAGCAGCTCCTGCTGGTCGTCGATGACCTGTTGCAGACCCTCCAGTTTCTCCTGAGTGGTTTTATACCCCTCCATCGACCCGTCGTGAATACCCCGCATACCGATGGTGAACATATTGTCCTTCGACTTCTTGACTTCCTGCAGTCGCTCAATCCAATACTGCTGCACCTGCTCGCGATTAGTCTTATAGTTAAAGGCTCCGCGCTGTTTTACATCCCACTCATCCACATTGTTACGCAACAGCGGTTCGCAATGCGACGTACCTATCACAATACCGCAACTGTCGGCCATCGCCTTCGCCCCTGGAATCTTAAAGAAGGCGGTAGTACCCGTATGCATCGCAGGCCAGATGGCGTTAGCCCGCAGACGCAGTAACAGTTGGAAAATCTTTTTATAAGTCTTTGGCCCGATATGTCCAAAGGGTGCTAGCTCGAAATGTGAATAACTCCAATGGCGCAAACTCCAGTCCTCGTCGTTGAGGAAGATACCGCGATACTCTACACTCGGGCTCTGTTCTGTCTTGAAATTATCGCTCATAACCAAGCGCGTTTTCTTCTCTGGTACCACATCGCCCCACCATATCCAAGGCGATACACCTGCCAGACGGGAGAGTTCGAGCAACCCATAAGCCAAACCTCGCCCATTGCTGCCCTCAATGATGATTTGTCCACCTTTTATATAAATGCGGAAGCCATCGACAGGTAGGTTTGCTGTTTGTGTCAATTTGATGACAGCCTTGCTGGAAGAAATAGGCACCATTCCCGTCACTTGCTGCATATCATCCTTCCACATCTCAAGGGCAATCTTCACTACGGGCTCCACCTTCTTGGGTATTTGATAGCTAATCGGATGCTGCCCGTCAAACCATACCACCTCGGCAAAGGAAGTGAGAGGTAATAATGTAAATAGTAGAAGTAAAACTCGTTTCATTGCTTGATATCGTTATATTTTAATAAATAGGTGTCGTATTGAGTCTCAAAAGGATGAAAAGAAGCTGGGACTGTTTGTGGATTCACAAACAGGTCCTTGATTGTCTGCTGCATATCATGGGCATCGATATAATAGAGGCAGAACTCCCCCTTGATCATTGTCTGCTTGATTACATAAAAGGGCTGCTGCCAATACTGCTCCAGCAGATAGTAGACGATGGCGTCGAAGCCCCAACGATCTCCCAAATCCTTACGACCCACAGTGGGAGCAAAAGGTTTGAACTCTCCCGTTGCTTCAAGAAAGTCCCCGCTACCGTAGTTCCATTTGCAATAGTTATAATGTATATATTTCGGCAATTCTGCCATCGGTACCCGTCCGTCAGCATTACTCTGCCCCGCAATCAATATCACAGGTATTTGATTGATACCATGAAATGCATTCGCAACATTCGACTGACCACCTATGACAGACAGGATAAAAGGAATAACCCACAAAAAACTTTGTTTCATCTGATTAGTAGTTTGTTTATGGTGCAAAGGTAAGCGATATTATTGAAACTCGACTATACTTTTTTGATATTCCAACCTTGTTTTCTGACTTGGTAAACCGATTACAGTTTACCCGGACTAAACTCGGAGTTTACCCGAACTAAACTCGGAGTTTACCCGGACTAAAGCATGAGTTTACCCGGACTAAACTTAGGGAGATATTACAGCATCATCTAGCTGTTTCTGAATTCCATAGGCGTCATGCCGAAGTGGTCCTTTACATATTTACCAAAAAACGAAGGGTTGGGGAAGCCCAATTGGTCGCAAATCTGCTTAATGCTCAGGTCGGTCTGCTTCAGATAATAGCGGATGTCTTCCAATACATGTTCCGTAATCCACTCGTTGGCGGTCTTGCCAGAGTTCTTCTTGCAGACAGCGGTGAGGTATTTGGACGAGATACAGAGTTCGCTGGCGTAACTTTCTACCGTATGACGCTTTATTTCACTGTAATGCAGTAAGTCAAGGAATCGCTGGAAATGGTTGTCGGATGTCTTAACGTGATGTTCAGTAGTCAAAGATAACTTCTGTTTCATAGCACCACAGAGAGCAAGGATTGCCGAACGTAGCAGCGACTGGATAACATCGGTATGCAGAGGATTGTCCATACCCTTGGCAATGGTTAGTGTCAGCATGTCGTAGAAATGGGTGTAGAAAAGTATTTCGTCTTCGTCCATTGTTACCACGTGGTTACGATGGATGTACATCATGTCGTTCCAGATGTTCATTTTCTCGCGCAGGAAACTTTGTAGGATGCGGTTAGTGAGGAACATAGCCTTCAGGTTGAAATCAGGACTGACCATTACATCTGTTACTGTAATATTCTCAGGCACGATGGCCACCTGGTTTTTATGCAGTTCCATCTGTATGCCATTTATCTTGGCCTGCACTTTACCGTCGGTACAGATAACAACAGCATTCATCGACACATAGGCGGTATTGACCTCTGTGAATTGCTGGATACTATCAACGACCACAATATCTTCGTCGGAATAACCAATTTGGACGTCCTCGTTGTTAGCTAATGAGTGAATTGTAATCTCTTCATGCTGTTTCATGTTGCAAAATTACACATAATCCCTCATATTTCATGTTTTATTTGACATCATTTATGTTTATTTTGGAATCTTCATGTAGAATTGATAAAGAATGAGGTGAAATCAGACGTTGGTAATAGTCTATTTTGGATTAATTTTGCAGCTATCATAAGACGTTTAGTTATGAATAAGGTATTTTTGATGCTGCTATCAGTCGTATTACTGGGCAGTTGTGGAGAAAAGAAAGGTCAAAACGTGAAGGCTCCGACGAGAGTGAAAACGCAGGTGGTATCGCCTGGTATGATGGACAATGCCCAGACGTATGTAGGTATTGTAGAAGAACACGAGGCAACTGCGGTTAGCTTTACTGGCATGGGCGTGGTGAAACGCTTGCTGGTGAATGAAGGGCAAACCGTCGCTCGCGGACAGCTGATTGCCGAGATGGACGACACCCAGGCGCGTAACTTGCTGAGTGGTGCCGAGGCACAGATGGCTCAGGCCAACGATGCGTTGGCGCGCTACAAGATGTTGCACGACGCAGGATCGCTGCCCGAGGTGCAATGGGTGGAGATACAGAGCAAGGTGGCACAGGCGAAGTCGCAACTGGAGGTAGCGAAGAAGAACCTCGCCGACTGTCGGCTGGTGGCTCCCGTGAGCGGCATTGTAGGCAAACGGCTGGTTGGTGCAGGCGAGACGGCATTGCCTTCGCAGGCGGTTGTAAGTATCCTTGACATCTCAACAGTAAAGGTGAAAGTGGCTATTCCTGAAGCAGAGATAGGTGGAATCAATGCCAATACGCCAACGAGTATTTCGGTAGAAGCCATCAATGGCAGTTATCAAGGAGGACGAATAGAGAAAGGCGTGCAGGCTGATGCACTCACGCATACATACGATATAAGAATTAATGTGGCTAACGGCGATCGAAAACTGCTGCCTGGCATGGTGGCCAGTGTCCGTTTTATCTCTGATGGATCACAAGCCGTTGGCAGCAAGATGATTCCTGTGACGGCAGTACAGAAGAAGTCCGATGGCAGTCTGTTTGTTTGGACAGTGGGCAAGGATAGCACGGCACATCGCACAACGGTTACTATCGGTCAGACACAAGGCAATTATGTAAGCGTCATCGATGGCTTGAGCATTGGCGACCGTATTGCTACAGAGGGTTATCAGAAACTGAGCGAAGGAACTAAGGTGGTTTTCTAACCCCTTGTCGACATCTCGAAATAACGTTATAACGAAATAACGAAGAATAATGACACAAATAAACTGGCTCCGATGGCCTTTGGAGCATTACTCGATATCATTGCTCATCGTCGGCATATTGTTTGTGATGGGCATCTACGGCATGTATATCATGCCTAAGGACGAATTCCCCCATGCCACCATCCGTCAGGGTGTGGTAGTGGCTGTATATCCTGGTGCCACCAGCGAGGAGGTGGAGCAGCAAGTGGCTCGTCCGCTGGAGCGTTACCTCTTTACTTTTGGCGAGGTAAACCGTGTGAAGACCACTACGCAGAGTCAGAACGGCATGTGCATCGTGATGGTGAAACTGAACGATGACGTGAACAATAAAGATGAGGTGTGGAGCAAAATCAAACACGGACTGAATGGTTTTAAGGCGCAATTGCCAAGCGGTGTGCTGGCCATCGTGGTGAACGACGACTTTGGCAACACCTCGGCGCTGCTCATCGCCATCGAGAGCGACCAGCGCAGCTATCGTGAACTGAAACAATATAGCGACGACCTGAGCGACCGACTACGTCGCATACCTTCGGTAGCGAATGTAAAGCTGTTTGGCGAACAAAAGGAGCAGATATCGCTCTACATCGACCGTCAGCGCCTGCAGGCATACGGCATTGGTCAGCAGATGCTCTTTTCGCGCTTACAGGCTCAGGGCATCACCACCATGAGTGGCTCCATCAGCGACGACGACCAGCAGGTGCCTATCCATGTAGAGGCTCAGGAGAACTCTGAAGAGGAGATTGCCAACCAGATTATCTTCAGCGACCCTGCAACGGGTAAGGTGGCACGTGTTCGTGACGTGGCCCGTGTAGTGCGCGAATATGAGCCCATGTCGAGTCATATCGAACAGGACGGTCACCCGTGTGTGCTGCTATCGATGGAAATGACACCAGGCAATAACGTGGTGCAATATGGTGAAGAGGTAGACCGTGTACTGAACGACTTCCGTCAGAACGAACTCCCTGAGGATGTGAACGTGACCCGCATTGCCGATAAGCCCAAGGTGGTAGCCACGAGTGTGAGCGACTTCTTGCGCGACTTGCTGATATCGATGCTTATCATTATCCTGGTCATGATGGTGCTGTTCCCCATCCGTTCGGCCATCGTGGCGGCTATTACCATCCCGTTGAGCACATTCGTCAGCGTAGCAGTGATGTATATGATGGGCATCGAACTGAACATCGTGACGCTGGCGGCACTGATTGTGGTTTTAGGAATGATTGTAGACAACTCGATTGTGGTCATTGACGGCTATCTGGAATACTTAGGCAAAGGCTTCAAACCATACGATGCCGCCATTGAATCGGCGCGCCAGTACTTCATGCCGATGCTGCTGGCCACCATCTGTATCTGTGCTATTTTCTATCCTTTCCTCATTACGATGAAGGGCATGTTCCACGACTGTTTAGAGGACTTCCCCGTGACGATTACCATCAACCTCATGGTGTCGCTGGTGCTGGCGGTCACGGTGATTCCGTTCTTGGAGACGCGTATCATCAAACCTGACAAGGTGAGTACCGATGGAAACAAAATTACCAAATGGGTGCAGCGTACCTACGATAAGGTATTAGACTGGACCTTTGCGCATCCTTGGATGACTATCGGTGGCGGCATCGCAGTTATTCTGCTGTCGACGCTCATTGCCCCCACGCTGAAGATTCGCCTGTTCCCCTACGCCGACCGCGACCAGTTTGCCGTAGAGATATTCCTGCCCGACGGCAAGGGAATGGCAGAGACACGTGTAGTGGCAGATTCAGTCCGCCACGTCCTTGAAAAAGACGAGCGCATCAAGAGTATCACAGGCTTCATCGGCTGTTCATCGCCTCGATTTATGGATGCATACGCCCCACAGATGGCAGGCGACAACTATGCGCAGTTCATTGTGAATACCAAGAGCGACAAAGCCACACTCGAACTGTTGACTCAGTACCAGCCCCAGTTGAGCGAGGCGTTCCCCAATGCCTACGTGAAGTTCAAGCGCCTGGACTATTTAGAGGTGAACGAACTGGAATATCGCTTCTACGGCGACAACCTCGACTCGCTGCATGTGGTATCTGAACGTTTGATGGAGCGTATGCGAAAGATGCCAGAACTGGAATGGGTGCATACCGACTACTTCCAGCCCTACCCCATCATCAATGTCGAACTCGACCCAGTGACATCTGCCCAATTAGGTATCACTCGCACTACGGCCCAGTTGGCGCTGAGTGCCACATCAAGCGACCTGCGTGTGGGACAGATATGGGAAGGAAACTATGAACTGCCCATTGTGGTGAAGGACGATACTGACATGACCTTCTCAGACGTGGCGAACCTGGGCATTGCCACACCCATGTCGATGGCCGCTCCAGTGTTCTCGACAGTTATGCCGTCGAGTAGCAACACCACCGTGCCGCTGCGACAAATTGCCAAAGTGCAGCCCAAGTGGAGCGAGAGCCGTATCATGCATCGCGGCGGCGAACGCTGTATCACCGTGACAGCGCAGTTTGCACAGGGTGTCTATACCGCTCCTGTTGAGAAAGAGATTGCCCGCATCATGAACGAAGAGATAAAACTGCCACAGAGTGTGCGTACTGAGGTGGGGGGCGAGATAGAATACGGCGACGAGGCCCTGCCACAAATCTTCGGCGGCATAGCCATCGCTATGATTATCGTGTTCTTCTTCCTGTTGTTCAACTTCAAGAAGTATGGTGTGACAACCGTCTGTATGGTTGCATTGGCACTGATGATTCCCGGTGCACTGATAGGTCTTGGACTGATGAACCGAGCCTTGGGTCTCACCTCCATCTTCGGACTCATCACGCTGATGGGAATGATTATGCGTAACGAGATTCTCATCTTTGAACACGCCATTTCATTAATTGAAAATGAAAAATTGAAAATGGATAATTCTCAATTGTCAATTAACAATTATCAATTATACAACGAAGTTGTTAAGCAGGCAGCCTACGAGGCAGGCAAACGGCGCATGGTGCCTATCTTCCTCACCACGGCTACCACTGCCGTTGGTGTGGTGCCGATGATTATCGCCCAGAGCTCGTTCTGGATGCCCGTGGGTGTTACCATCTTTGCAGGCGGCATCGGTTCGCTCATCATGGTAGTCACCATGCTCCCCGTCATTTATTGGAAAGTTTCGACTAAGAAGAATTGAAAAATTGTAAAATTGAAGAATTGAAATGAAAAAGATATTAGCAATCATAGTTTGTTCAGTATGCTGCGATTTTGTCGCAGCCCAACAGGCCTACACCTTGGAGCAGATTAAGGACTCTGCCCTCCACAACAACATCGCCATCCGCCATGCACGGCATAGCATCGACGCGGCCAAAGAGCAGCGCAAGGAGGCGTTTACCAAGTATTTCCCCAACGTCAGCGGCACGGGTCTCTGGTTCAATGCCAACCAAGGCATGGCCCAAGCCAGCATTAACCCCTCTGAGATGGTCCCTGCTTCACTGGCATCAACGCTGGCAACCATGTTACCCGCTGAGGCATTGGTGGCCTTGGCTAACCCCATCAGCATTTCGATGATGAAGAACGGCACCATTGGCTCGTTGATGGCTGTGCAACCGGTATTCGCCGGAGGTCAGATTATCAATGGCAACAAGCTCGCCAAAGTTGGCGAGGAGGTCAGTCGCTTGCAGTTGCAACTGTCAGAAAACGAAGTAGAGAAAACTGCTGAGCAATACTTCTGGCAGCTGGCCTCGCTACAGGAGAAGATGAAAACCGTCGATGCCGTCGATACGCTGTTGGCAGATATCCACAAGGATGTTGATGTGGCTGTACGCGCTGGCTTGGCTATGCGCAACGACTTGTTGCAGGTAGAGCTACGCCAGAACGACATAGAGAGTCAGCGGCTGAAGTTGCAAAACGGCATCTCCATCGTTCGTCTCTTGTTGTCGCAATACTGTGGCTTGCGCGACACGTCGTTTACCATCACTTACCAGTCAGATGCCCCATCAACACTTCTGTCTCGTCAGGACCACGACCAAGCACTCTTAGGAACCGCCGAGTATCCGCTATTAGGAAAACAGGTGGAAGCCACTGGTCTTCAAAAGAAGATGGCCGTTGGACAGAATCTTCCATCCGTTGCTGTTGGCGCGGGGTACAACTATCATAATCTGCTGGATAACAACACAACCTTCGGCATGGTGTTTGCCACCGTCAGTGTGCCCATCTCAGACTGGTGGGGCGGTTCTCACACCATCAAGCGCCGCAAGATTGAGCACCAGCAAGCTGTAGAACAATTAGAGGATAATGCCCAACTGCTTCAAATCCGTATGCAAAATGCCTGGAATGGATTAGAAGAGTCCTATCAGCAATTGCTCCTGGCTCAGCGTGGTATTGAACAGGCGAAGGAAAATCTGCGCCTTAATCGCAACTATTACAAAGCTGGTATTTCTAAGATGAGCGACTTACTCGAAGCGCAGATGCTCTACCAGCAGTCGTGCGACAAACAGACTGATGCCTTTGCCAACTACCAGAACAAGTTACTGGAATACCGGCAAGCTACTGGAATGTAATAATCTCCAACTAATAGGTGTGTACGCTCGTACCTTGGGCGGAGGGGAGGTAGTTGATGCCCCACCAACACATCTGCAGCAGGATGAAAGAGACGACGAGCATCCACAGAGCCATCCGCTCGCGGTGACGGGGGAGCTGACGATAGTGGATGTAGACGAGGTAGGCAAGCCAAGTAATGGCAGCCCACGTCTCCTTGGGGTCCCACGACCAGTAGTGTCCCCAGGCCTCCTTTGCCCATAGAGCGCCGAAAAGCATGCCGATGGTGAGGAAGGCGAAACTGACATAGACGAGATCGTCGGCCAATTTCCACCAGGCGATGACGACCGCTACGCCAAGCAGGGAGTATGCGAAGATATAGACAAAGACGTGGGGCGCGAACCACGGACTCTGAAGGGCAGGCACCAGTGTCTTCGTGTTGTAACTGTCAAAGAAGAAATAGGCAAAGAGGGATGCAAAGACCGAGAGGGCAAAGTATATCCAAAGTGCCTTACGCGTGGCTTTTCTCAATCTTCGCCACAGCACCGTCAGCGTCATAATCACTGCTCCTGCCAGCATCATATAGAAGCCCGCATAGACCAATGGCAGCCACGGGTCGCTCACCAGTTCGAGAATCGAAATCTGACTCTGGGCACCCATCTGCGTGTCGTAGCCGTACTGATAGATTTTCCATCCGTCTACCTCGTAAGGCTTGTTCACATCTACCGTAGTCTCGATGTTCTTGCCCGTCTTTGTCAGTATCTGAATCTCCGAGGCAAAGCGCTTGGGCGAACCATCGTCGTAGGTCTCCATGATAAACTTCTTCAGTTCGATGGCTATCGGCATCTCTTGGATGCCGCCGCCCTGTTCCAAAGCACGCCACTCAGGTTCGCCGATGGCGCAAATCATTTTTACGCGCTGCATGTCGGCATTACCCAGCGTGGCAGTAACGAGGGCCATAAAAAGACCCAAGTGATTCAATAGGAAGGCAATGTCATTGACCATTGACCATTGACCATTGACCATTTTCTTCAGCCGTCGAAGGATAATGACACCCAGAATCACCGCTATATAGACGTAAATCAGCACGAACGGCCAGAACGCCAACATATTGTTCAGCCACGTGCCACCAACTTGCTGGCGCGTCAGTCCCATGATAATCGTCAGCGCCACGGCATACACCATTGCCGGTATCGCCGCCTGATACGTGCCAACGAACTGGAAAGCGTATTTAAGTTGAAAATTGAAAATTGAAAATTGAAAATTTCTCAATATAAATACGAGGGCGATGATTGCCATGAATCCAGCCAATACAATACCGTTGGCAGGCCATGCAAATGCACTCCACACCACAGGACCGACGCTCAGTTGCAGCGCCAGTCCTACAAAGACAAGGCCCCCTCCAATGAGAAAGCCCTCTTTCATAGTCCAGGGTTTAGTCCACATACAATGCCCTGTTATCGGATGTCAAGCAGTTTGTTGAAGCCAGTTAACTTGAGAATAGCCTGCACTTCGCCCTCAACATGGGTCAGTACCACACTACCTCCCTTGGCAGCACTCTCTTTCTTCAACTGTAGCAGACCGCGAAGGCCCAGACTGCAGATATATTCCAACTTGGCACAATCAAGTTCAATACTCTTGTGGGCATTGGCCATCAGGGGTTTCATGTCTTCCAGAAACTGTGTGGCCTCGGCTGTGTCAATCCAGCCGCTAAGGATTCCAAGATAGGAACCGTTTTGTTCTTTAATCTCGATATTCATAATTATTTCATTTTTTAATTTTTACATTTTACTGCAGTGGCGTTAACGGATAGATAATGTTGACAATGAGGATATTGGCAGCAAGGATGATAAGGTTCATCAGCAAACCGATGCGCATGAAGTCGCTGAAACGGTAGCCACCGGGACCATAGACCAGCATGTGAGTTGGCGAACCGATAGGTGTGGCGAAGCTGGAGCTGACACTGACCATCAGAGCGATGAGGAAGGGATAAGGCTCATAGCCCAGTTTCTCGGCAGCCTGATACATGATGGGGAAGAACATGGCACCTGCCGCCGTATTGGAGATGAACTCGGTGATGAAGGTACCGACGAAGCAGATGGCTGTCATAACGACGATGGGGTTAGAACCACAGACATCGAGGATGCCGAAGGCAAGGCGCTCGGCAATGCCCGTCTTCTGAATGGCGACACCCAGGACGACGGAGCCAGCAAACACCATCAGAATCTCCCAGTTAATGGCTTTCATGGCCTGATCGGCATTACAGCACCTGAACAGGAGCATAGCTATTGCGGCCAGGAAGGCACACTGCAACAACGGGATGATGTTGAGGGCTGAGAGCACTACCATCAGAATCATAATCGTTGTAGATATGAGTGTCTTCTTGCCTATTTTAACCACCTGGTCGCTATCGAAGAACTGCAACTGCGAGGTGAGACGCTCGGTATGGATATTAAGATTTGGTGGACATTCGAGTAACAACGTGTCACCAGCCTGGAGCACTACCTCGCGAGGTGACTGATCAATGCGCTTGCCACGACGGGCCACAGCCACGAGGATCATGTTGTTGTCTTTCTCAAAGGTGCTATTGCCAATCTTGGTATTGATAAGACTACTGCCAAAGGTGACATAGGCAGTATGCAGCTGACGGTTTTTATTATCTACTTCATCGAAGGTGAAGATATGATGGTCGGCATTTACGAAGTTGTGACTCTTCTTCAGATCGAGTATTTCGTCAATCTGTCCGGCAAAGATCAGTCGGTCGCCACCCATCAGCAACTCATCAGAAGGTACCGGCGACACAATCTCACGGTCGTCGTAGTGCTTTATTTCTATCAGGGAGCCGCCACGAACATCCATCAGCCCGGCCTCTTCAATAGTCTTGCCGATATGCTTGTTGTCTGAAGGCACCAGCAACTCGACGGTATAGTCGGAGGTTGACTCGAAGGCAGCCTCAGGAGCCTTACGGTCAGGCAACAACTTCCGCATGGCAATGATGGAAAGCACACCGATACACAAGCAGAAAAGACCAGGGATCGTTGTTGCCAGCACATTCATCGCCACCCCTGTGCTCTCTGCATAAAGCCCGGAGATGATCAGGTTCGGGGGCGTACCGATCAGCGTACAGACACCACCCATGCCAGAAGCATAACTCAGAGGAATCAGCAACTTGGAGGGAGAGATATTCAGCTTCTTCGACCACATCTTCACAATACCCACGAAAAGAGCCACAACCGTTGTATTACTCAGGAAAGAGCTCAGTCCTGCCACAGGCAGCATCAGACGGATCACCGCCTTGGAATAGCTCTTCGGCTGCCCCAGCAGATGTTTGACAATCCATTGTAGCACTCCCGTATGCGTGAGACCAGCCACAACGACAAACAGCACTCCGATGATGACCACCGACGTAGAACTGAAACCTGAGAAAGCCTCTTTGGCGTTCAGAACCCCGGTCACAAAGAGGATGGCGATTGCTCCAAGGAACACCAGGTCAGCTCGTAGTTTGGTGAATAACAGCACGGTAAACATGGCGAGCACCGTCACGATGGTGATCCATGCGTAGAGATTAAAACCTAAAAATACGATTGATTCCATAGGCAAATAATATTAATTGTTATTGATTTGTTTTGTCAGTGTAACTACGTTATAGCCGTCGACTGTACGCTCATAGCTCATGGT
>JAEEGK010020425.1_pt1 | contig 14092 bp, 13 predicted proteins | sample 8958771 | NCBI WGS metagenome assembly JAEEGK01 (sample SAMN16246547, study PRJNA631951) | gut metagenome | biome: gut microbiome; feature: rumen; material: SC-attached | host: Bos | place: Iran: Karaj | collected 2018-10
GCCCGAACTGCGGCACCCAGTTGATCGGATTCAAAAATGCGGAAGGCATGATCAAGGTTGAGTGTAAGCGCTGTCTTGCAGTATCGGTTCGTAAGGTGATGGGGCGTCGCCACAACCGGATCGATGTTTACGCCCCGAAAGGACAGGAAACAGTAAAAATCTGAACTGCGTTCCTGAACATACAATTAAGCGGCATCCGACGGAAAGGCTGAGATGAAACAGACTGCATAAGTCCTTCTCCAGGTCAATACCGAGATATATAAACCGGAAGGTTAAGCCAGACACTACTTGAGAGGCCTCCGGCACGGAAGGGATAACCATATCTTTTGATTGGGACTCCTTCCTGCCGGGGGCCTCATTTTCTTTTCTCCAAGTTCCCCGGCAAATACATACAAACAAAATATCGAAAGCCTGACATGCATTAAGGGCTGAGGATACATATGCCAGCGGTTTTGAAGAGTTCATTTTCAAAATGCGGCATCGGTACCCTTTCTTTAGTGCACCCTTTTCAGGCATCAAAGAGCGGTCCGGATCCCGGCTGTGTATCTTCTGCTCTCCGCAGCAGGCGGAAAGGACAAAGATATGGAATTCAACCGGGAGGACTTTGGAAGACGGGTAAAGCAGGCGCGGATGGATAAGCATCTTACGCAGCCTCAGCTGGCGGATCTTCTGGGCATCGAATGGCAGCAGATCAGCAGAATCGAGCGCGGCTTCAGTGGCTGCAGCAATGAGCTGCTTGTGCCGCTGTCTGAAGAGCTGGATGTCAGCACTGATTATTTGCTGAAGGGCGTGGAGTCTGACAGCGAGCTTCTGAGGAGACAGATTTCTCTTTTGATGGATCAGCTTTCGATCTTCAAATCTCAGATAAAATGACGGACTCGTCAAATTATGATGAGCGATTCGTCAGTTCTGGCCCACGGCAAACATCATCATCTCCGATAGAATTTAACCCGTAACAACCGAGTTGTTACGAGGTCTTCGGACCAAGTGCTCTTTGACAACTGAATATACATTCTTCAGGCACAAACCTGTGATGAGGAGCCACATCAGCGGCGAACGCCACGATGCTCTTGAGAGAGCGGAGCGATAGCCGGTCTGTAAGTCCGGGACAGCTTTCCGGATAGCGATGAACCACCACAGCATGATGAGACTTCCGTACCGGGTATCCCCGGGCGGCTCGGTGAGAACCACGGAGGGGTATAACGGCCCATGGATCCGGTAAGCTGCCGGACGCCTGAATGCATTCCCGCATTTCCCGGGGTGTCGAGGACAAATGAGGAAAGACCATATCAAACGAAAACAACGGACTGCTCTTCTGTTCCAGTAATGACAGTCCGTTTTACATACGAGGAGGTGAAGCATGGATTTAATTATCGATCCGGAATTTGCCGATAAGATTCCGCCTCTCACTGAGGAAGAATACCGTTTGCTTGAAGAAAACATTCTGGCCGATGGGAAGATAATCAGCCCCCTGATTACATGGAACGGCATCATCGTAGATGGTCATAACCGCTATCGTATCCTGCAGGCTCATCCTGAGATTCCTTATGAAACAATGGAAATGGAGTTTTCTGACAGGTACGCGGTCATCGTATGGATCTGTAGAAATCAACTTGGTCGCAGGAACCTGACGGATGAGCAAAAGAAGTTTCTTACAGGCAAACGATACGAGGCTGAGAAAAAGCAGAATCAGTGGCGCGGAAATCAATATGTGAGCTCTGATGATGAAGAAAGTGGCCTGGGCGAAAAACGCCCAAGCCAAAATCCAGAGAGAACCAGCGCCATTATCGCAAAAGAAATCGGCAAAGGCGAAAGATACGTTCGAGACGCTGAGATATATGCGAACGGCGTTGAAGCCGCTAATGAAGTTGCGCCTGGAATCAAGAATGAAATCCTCTCCGGAAAGCTCAAATGCAAAGACAAGGACGTCATGGCTATTGCCAGAGCCGCCCCTGAACATAGAGAGGACCTCGTACGAAAACTACAATTCCCTTCCGCTAGGGCCGCACCGGGACCACCGGCAATCTCCTCTCCAGAAGAGGAAGATGAGGATGGACAGGATGAGGTGTCCGATGGGGTACCCGCAGCATCAACGGAAGATACCATTGAAGATGTCATGTACGAGCTCAACGATGCGCTGGAAAGCATGATCTTCCGCTGGAATTTCTGCTTTGAAACACACGACGCCATTTACCGCCAGAAAGCGAACCAGAAAAGGATCCGTCTTCTGGCGAAGGAAGGAATCAATTATCTGAAAAACATAGGAGGTTAAACAAACATATGAAAACCACAGAACCCATTTACAAAGAACTGACACTCAACAGCCGTAACCTGATCGTGCCCAGAGAGGCCTATCAGCGTGAACTCAACCTGGCCAGGGTCCGCAAGATCGCAGCTGAATTTGACGAGCATATCGCCAACGAACCCAAAGTAAGCTGCCGTAACGGTCGTTACTACGTCTTTGACGGCCAGCATACCATCGAAGCAAGAAAGCAGAGAAATCACGGACAGGATCTGCCGATCCTCTGCAAGGTGTACTACGGATTAACAGAGTCTGACGAAGCAATGCTCTTCGCACAGCAGACCGGTTTTTCTTCCATCCTGACTGCAGGAGCAAGAATTCGCGCTTTGATCTATGCTGGTGATCCCAAAGCAATCAGCTTTCAGAAGATTACAGAGTCCGTCGGGTTCCAGCTGGACTACACCCAGAGCAGAGCTCAGAAAAGACTTGCCTGTATCGGGACAGCTTTCGACGAGTTCGAGAAGATCGGCTCGGAGAAATACAAGGAAGCACTTACGATCCTGATGGAAGCCTGGGGCGGAGATCCGGATTCCTTAAGAGCAGAAGCGGTCCAGGGCATGACCCGCTTTATCGACTGCTATTACGGGGAATACGACCGCAAGCGAATGATCCGCAGGCTTCGCCAGTATCCGGCAATTAAGATCTACCGCGACGGCAGCGCACTTACAGCTAACTTCCCGGGCTATAAGAAGTATGTTTATCAGGTGCTGGTTATGTACAACGGCTCCAGCGTCAAAACTGCCCTGCCCCTGAAATTCTAAGGAGGTCGCCAATGACGGAAATGAGAAAAAACTGGGTTTACCGGCGAGGCGATATCTACATCGCCAACCTGAACCCCTTCAGAGGCTCGGAGCAAGGAGGCACGAGGCCGGTTCTGGTTCTGCAAAACAATGACGGCAACTATTACTGCCCGACATTGATCGTGGCCCCTTTATCGTCAAAGCTCAAGAAACCGAACCTGCCGACTCATTTCCTCCTGAAGAAAGGCCGGGGCCTGATGACAGACTCCATCGTGGAGCTGGAACAGATCAAAACCATAGACAAATGCCGTATACAGCGGTATATCGGCAAGATCACGCCGGAGCAGATGTCCGGAGTTGAAGAAGCCATCCAAAAAAGCCTGGGGATGTACATCCCTGAGTGCGTGGAGGCACCATAATGCAGGAGGACACAATGATGGAAGCATGTGTTGAATATGATTTTCCGGAAGGTGCTGTGCCGGAAATGCCGGAGAAACGCTGTTATACCGTGGACGAGCTGATGCTCATCCTGGACTGCGGACGCCGCACGGTATATGACCTATTAAAGAGAAACGAGTTCCGCTATATCAAGCTCGGAGGAAGCGGCTACAGGATCTCCAGAAAAAGCTTTGACGAATGGCTGGACAAACGGAGCTGCTGATACCTTGATGGCTTGTCAAGGATGTCGTTTCAGGAAAAACGAGGAAATGACATCCTAAAATCTTCGGCGGTTCCCCGCTATGCTGTTGCCAGGTCGCAAGACCTGGCAACACTACATACTGGAGGTGATTGGCATGACTCTGCCAAAGAAAACAATGTCAGTCCGTGAAATGGGAAAGCTTCTCGGACTGAAAAAAGTGGAATCCTACTGGCTGATCCACAAAGAGTATTTTGAGACCATTCTGGTAGCCGGGAAAATGCGGGTCGTAATTGAAAGCTTCGAAAGCTGGTATGCCCGGCAAGTGAAGTATCACAAGGTTTCCGGAGAAGCACCTGGGGGATTACTTAAGCAAGAGTCTTACTCTGCCGGTGATATCGCAGAGATTTTGGGGATCAGCGAAGCGTATGCCTATCAACTGATGAAAGCCGGAGGTGTGAAGCCGATCCTGGTGAACTACTGGCAGCGCTTTCCCAAAGAAGCCTTTAATCACTGGTATGCTTCCCAATCGAGATATCGGAATGCCGATGACAGACTTCGGGATGCAGAACTTGAAGAAAACTCCATGAGTATGCCTGATATGGCACGCCTGCTGGATGTGCCAAGATCACACGTATACAGTATTCTTAACAGCGAACGTGGAAAAGAAATGCTCGAAGTGATTGTTGTTGCGGACCGGAAGCGGATTACAAAAGAGAGTTTTGAACGATGGTACGCCAGCCAGACGAAATATCTCAAGCCGGAAGATCAGCCTGAGGGAGTTCCTCGTCGTCATAAGAGCTATGCGGATTCCCTGGTCAAGAAAAAAGTGCGGACGAATAAAGGTACAAAAGAAGTCCGTTACAGCGATAATCCTGATTATTTGACAGTGGATGAAGCTGCCCTGCAGGCAAAGACCTCAACGGCGAGGGTCTATAAATGGATTAACGCAGGACGCTTTCCGGTCCTGAGGATCTCCAAGATGGTGACGCGCATTCCGAGAAAAGAATTTGAGGTATTTCTCGAAGAAAACATAAGCAGAAAGTGAGGAAAATACGATGGCTTCAATTGTAAAACGCCGCAACCGCTTTAACGTGGTCTATCTCTATACTGACGCCAACGGGAACAGGAAGCAGAAATGGGAAACTTTTAAGACCATTGAGAAGGCAAAAGCCAGACAAAAGGAAATCGAGTACAAAGAGCAAATCGGTACCTTTGTCGTTCCACAGTGCAACACCCTGAAAGAACTGCTGAAAGAATATGTGGCTTTGTACGGAAAGAACACCTGGGCCATGTCAACCTACAGCTCTAATCTTGGCACCATCAATAACTACATCCTTCCGTTTATCGGGGACATGAAGCTGAAGGATATTACGCCCCGTGTTTTGGAAAAGTATTATCAGCAGCTTCTGAAAACGAAGCCAGTCAAGAACCCGATCACTGGGAAGGCTAAAGGCGATTTCGTCGGTACGTCTACGGTTCGTGATGTTCATAAGCTGCTTAGAAACTGCTTTGGGCAGGCTGTGAAATGGGAACTGATGGAAAAGAACCCGGCACTCAATGCTACTGTCCCTAAGCACAAAAAGCAGGAACGGGAAATATGGACGGCAGAGATGCTGTTTCATGCCATAGAAGTATGTGATGATCCAAAACTGAAGCTTGCCATCAACCTTGCGTTTGCCTGCTCCCTCCGGATTGGTGAATTGCTGGGGCTTACCTGGGATTGTGTGGACATTTCTGAAGAAGCAATCAACACCGGCTACGCAAGTATTTCCGTTAACAAGGAATTGCAGCGGGTTACCAAGGATGCGTTGAACACCCTGGAAAGCAAAGATGTCTTTCTTGTCTTTCCCACAAAATCATCCCGTTCATCCACAGCGCTTGTGCTGAAGGCTCCGAAAACAGAGAAAAGCTCCCGGAAGATCTTTCTTCCTAAGACGGTTGCAGCTCTCCTCTTGGACTGGAAAAAAGAGCAGGATTTCATCAAAGAGGCGCTCGGCAGCGAGTATCAAGACTACAATCTTGTGATGGCTGGACCCGTAGGATTCCCGATTGAGAGCTCAGCCATTGAAGCCTCTTTTAACAGGCTGATCGAGGAGAACGACCTCCCTAAAGTGGTCTTTCACAGTCTTCGACATTCCAGTATTACCTACAAGCTGAAACTCAATGGTGGTGACGTTAAGGCCGTCCAAGGAGATTCCGGTCATTCGCAGACCTCTATGGTGACTGATGTGTATTCGCATATTCTGGATGATGACCGCAGGATCAATGCCCAGCTGTTCGAGGACACGTTCTATAACGGGAAAGGAAAAGACCCCGATACTGTTCCGGCGGCATCGGAATCCGGAAAGCAGGAGCCTTCTGACATGGAAACACTTGCCCGGCTACTGGGAGATCCGAAGACCGCTGACCTTCTGAAGCAGCTGGTCGCGGCAATGGACAAATAAGAGGAAAACATAAGAGGATGACTTACGGCTGCGGTCGCAGGTCATCCTCTTTTTTCTTGATTTTTCGCTTCTGCGATGATATAGTGTGCCCGTGAATGAGGGGGAGAATCACCGCACCGCCAATTTTAGAAATTTCTAAAAATCTGCTAATATCCACACCGGATTTCTAATGAAAATAGCGGATTTCAGACGTACATAGCGGCACTCGAACATGAGAAAATACCGCGTAATTACTGCACACAAACGCACTCAGCGGACATCAACCGGCATGTTCAGGGCCAAGACTCCTAAGCGAAAGGCCGCGCGTTCGAATCGCGCCGAGGGTGCCAGAAAAAGGCGCGTTGCAGTTTTTTCTGCAGCGCGCCTTTTATGCTGCCTTTATTCTCCCCTGTCCAGATACAGGGATTCTTCCGAGCCGGTGTGGAATACGACGGTCCGCACCTCCCCGTCGTCGCAGGTGAGCTTAGCAAACAGCTGCCGGTCCCGGTTGTAGCCGTCCCGGAATTCCAGATCACCGATCACCCCGTCCACGCAGCGGAAGCCCTCGGTATGCACGATCCTGTTTTCATAATCGTTATGGTCGGCGGCGTAGCTGCCTTCGCCCATGGGCCTGCCGTTGACGGAGATGCGGATATTCGCGCCGTCGAAATTGAGGACCACATCCGCGTAGATCCCGGCCCCGCAGAAATCGTCGTTTCTCAGTCCGTCGGTCCAGAGATAGGGCATTTCCTTAGCCGCTCCCCCGCCGTCGTTTTCCGGCTGCGGCGGGGCCGTGGTCTTTTCCTGCTCCCACTTTTCCCGATAAGTGGCCCCGCCGGGCAAAGCGTTCACCTTGCAGCCCTCCGGGAAGCTGGGGCTTTTCTCCTCCGGTCCATAGTAATCCGGCGTCAGGCTGCCGGTGAAGGATGCCGACGTGAGGCGGGCACAGCTGAGGAAAGCGCCTTCGCCAACGCTGCGGAGGCGGGCGCCGAAGCTGACCTCCGTGATGCCGCAGCCGGAAAACGCGCCGCGGCCGATGCTGTATACGCTGTCCGGGATCGTCAGGGTCCCTGTTAGGCCCTCGCAGTCGGCAAAGGCAAATCTCTTGATGTGCTCCAAAGTCTCGGGGAAAGATACCTCCGTAAGCCCTCTGCAGCCGCAGAAGCTGCCGCTTCCGATGGAGCGCAGCTCTTTGGGCAGCGCCAGCTTTCCCGTGAAGCCGGCGTCGGAAAAAGCCTCATCCCCGATCACCTGAAGCCCGGCGGGGAGCTCCAGGGCGCCGCTAAGGCCCCTGCAGCCCCGGAAGCTGCCCTCGCAGATCAGGGTCAGCCCGGCGGGGAGATGCAGGCTAGTGAAGGCTTCGGCATTCGCGAAGGCGTGCTCCCCGATGAAGCCCACGCTGTCGGGGATCTCCAGCGGCCCCGTGAGCTTCTTGCAATGGGAAAAGGCATAGCGTTCGATGCGCTCCAGCCCATCCGGAAGGTGCAGCTTCCCGTCGAAGGTGCAGCCGGCAAAGGCGGATTCCTCGATCACACGCACGGAGTCGGGGATGATCAGATCGCCCTTCAGGGAAGCGCTCCAGCTGAAGCAGTTAAAGGGGATCTCCGTCATCCCGGCGGAGAGCTTGAGGACCCCGTCAAAGCCGCAGCGCGCAAAGGCGTAATCCCCCACGCTTACCAGGGAGTCCGGCAGGATCAGGTCTCCCCGCAGCCCTTCACATTCGTCGAAGGCGCAGCGCCCCACGGATTCCAGCCCCTCCGGGAGCACCAAAGCCCCCTTGAGCCCCTTCATCTGTTCAAATGCCTCGTCGCCCACGCTGCGCAGGGATTTGGAAAGGCGAATGGCGTCGAAGCCCTCGCAGCGGATGAAGGCATAGCCGCCCACGGTCTCCACGCTGTCGGGCAGCTCCAGCGGGCCTTTCAGGCCGTCGCAGCCGTAAAAGGCAAAATCCCCGATGCTTTTCAGGGTACTGGGCAGCTTCAGCTGCCCCTGGAGCTTATGGTTGGAATAAAAGGCCTCCTTGTCGATGGAGGTGACGCCCTCGGATATTTCCAGCTTTTTGATGGGATAGTCGCTCCACATGAAACGGTCCGTGGTGACCATCTCGCCGCTGCCGGAAATGGTGAGGGTCTGGGTACGCTTGTCGTACTTCCAGCTCATGTTTTCTCCGCAGGTCCCGCCGGTCTCCATCTTCTCTCCTCCTTTGCCGGGCCCGGCCTTGCAGCCGAACAGGTTGAACAGCATGGCGATCACTCCCATCACGATCCAGATTCTCTTCCCGGTCCGTCGCTTCATTCACGCACCTGTCCTTTCCGGTCCGGGCCTCGCCCGTCCCGATTCCTCCAGTTCCTTTCGGAAGGCCTCCGGGTTTTTCAGGTAATAATCCTGGTGGTATTCCTCTGCCATCCAGAAATCCCGGAAGGGTTCCACGCTGATACAGACGCGCTTTCCGGCAGATTGTTCCAGCTCCGCCAGTTTTTTCAGCGCGATCTCCCGTTCCCCGGCACAGGTATGGTAAACGGCCAGCGTATAGGAATGGCCCCGATCAACGAACTGGCCCCCGTCGTCAAAGGGATCCACGCTGCCCAGATAGGCTTCCAGCAGCGCGGAGAAGGTGCAGGCTTCGTCGTCATATTCCACGCAGACAGTTTCCCGGTGGCCGGTGCGCTGGGCCTTCACATCCTCATAGCGGGGAGCCGCCTCTTCGCCGCCGGAATAACCGCTGACTGCGGCGGACACGCCCGGCAGCGCTTCGAACACGGGCTCGATGCACCAGAAGCAACCCCCTGCAAAATAGGCTTTTCTTTTCATCCTTCGCTCCTGTGATCTTTTCTTTTTCCTTGATTTTACCGCAAATACCGGCAGGGCACAAGCCCCGGGAAGAGCAAATCCGCTGTGGACAACCATGCCGGGATATGTTATATTTTGTATGCTGCGGCCAGACCGCAGCGGACAATCAAAGCTCACAGTGCCCGGCGCGGCGGAGGGCCGCTCCGGGAGAATAGAGAACCATGTGGAAATCATGGACGGAACCGCCGCTGTAAGCGCGGATGCACGCACCGGGACGAAAGTCGGTCATTGGGCATTGGCCCGAGAAGGCAGGCGCGTGCGCTCGGCCCCCGGCCGGAAAGCGCGAGTCAGAAGACCTGCTGTGAGCAAAGCAAAAGGACCGCCGGGACTGCGGTCTTTTGCCCTGCCTGCAGAAAACACGGCTGCGGCGATAGCCTTGCGTTATCGCCGCATATTTATTAGGATAAAGGAACACGGAGGAACTGCCATGGCGGTATGGATGATCGGCGTCGATCATACGCGGGCGGATATCGACGTCCGCAGCGTTTTCTCCTTCACAAAGAAAAAGATCCAGGAAGCCTACGACCATTTCCGCAGCTGCCGGGGGCTCAGCGGCAGCGTGATCCTCTCCACCTGCAACCGGATGGAGTGGTGGCTCAGCGTTTCGGAGGACGCCGGTTTCGACCCCGCCGCGCTGCTCTGCGGTTTCCTGGGCCTGGATGAAAAGGCCTATGGTCCTTACCTGACGGAGCGCCGGGACGATGAAGCGGTGGAGCACTTTTTCCGCCTGGCCGCCGGGCTGGAATCCCGGATCGTGGGCGAGGATCAGATCATCACCCAGGTGGGGGAAGCTCTACAGCTCAGCCGCGCATGCTATGCTGCGGACCACACCCTGGAGGTGCTCTTCCGCCAGGGGATCACCGCCGGGAAGCGGGTGAAAACGGAAACGGACCTTTCCAGCGCGGACAGCAGCGTCATCCACACGGCCCTTCGGATGCTGGAGGAGAAGGGCTTCTCCGTCGCCGGGAAGAAATGCATGGTCATCGGCAACGGCATGATGGGCCGCATCAGCGCTTCGACCCTGGCGGAAAGGGGCGCAGACGTGACGGTGACGGTGCGGCAGTACCACAGCGGCATCGTGGACATCCCCCGGGACTGCAAGCGCATCGGCTATAAGGAACGCTATTCCCTGCTGCCCCAGTGCCAGCTGGTGGTGAGCGCTACCAGCAGCCCCAACTACACCATCCAGCGAAAGGACCTGGAGCAGGTAACGCCGGACCACGACATTATCCTGGTGGACCTGGCCGTGCCCAGGGACATCGAGGTGGAGGCCGGGGAGCTCCCCCGCTTCACCCTCTATGACATCGACGCCTTTCAGATCGACCTGCGCTCGGAGAAATTCCAGCGGAACCTGGCGAGAGCAGAAGCGATCCTTGCAGAGGAAAAGGCCGAATTTTACAACTGGTATTCCGGGCGGGACATCGTGCCCCGCATCCAGGCTCTCAAGCAGCTTTCCGCCCGGGACGTGGACGCCCGGCTCACCCCGGTCTTCCGGGGCGTGCCTTTGGAGGCGGAGGATAAAGCCGCCCTGCGCCGGGAGGTGGAAGGGGCGGCCCAGCGGATGATGAACCGGCTGCTTTTCGGCGCCCGGGCCAAGCTGCCGGAGGACGTGTTTTCCCAGTGCGTGGACGCGATGGAGGAAGTATTTCGGGAACAAGGGGCGGAAGCCCATGCTCCCGCAGACCGATAACAAGGGAGGATAAAGCTATGGATCTGACGATCCGGCCCAGAAGGCTGAGAGGCAGCGAGGCGCTGCGCAAGATCGTGCGGGAAACCAGGGTGGACAAGAGCGCCCTGATCTATCCCCTGTTCGTCATGGACGGGGAAAACCGGGTGGAGGAGATCCCCTCCATGCCGGGTCAGTATCGCTATACCGTGGACCGGGTGGACGAGGAGCTGGACAAGCTGACGGAAGCCGGCGTGCGCAGCATCCTTCTGTTCGGCATCCCCGAGCACAAGGACGAGATCGGCTCCTCCGCCTGGGCGGAGGACGGGGCCGTGCAGCGCACCCTTCACAAGGCCAAGGCCAAGTACCCCGACCTGTTCCTCATCACCGACGTCTGCATGTGCGAATACACCTCCCACGGCCACTGCGGGAAGCTCTGCGGCCAGGAGGTGGAGAACGATTCCACCCTGGAGCTGCTGGCAATGGAAGCCCTCTCCCATGTGCGGGCAGGGGCGGACATGGTGGCCCCCTCCGACATGATGGACGGGCGCGTCCGGGCCATCCGGGAAGCGCTGGACGGCGCCGGCTTCACCGGCACCCCCATCATGTCCTACGCTGTGAAATATGCCTCCGCCTTCTACGGGCCCTTCCGGGAAGCGGCGGATTCCGCCCCCTCCTTCGGGGACCGGAAGAGCTATCAGATGGATTTCCACAACCGGCGGGAGGCCCTCAAGGAAGCCCTTCTGGATGTGGAGGAAGGGGCCGACATCCTCATGGTGAAGCCCGCCATGTCCTATCTGGACGTGGTGCGGGAGGTGAAGGACGCCACCAACCTGCCCCTGGCGACATACAGCGTCAGCGGCGAATACGCCATGGTGAAGGCCGCAGCCGGAAAGGGATGGATCGACGAGGACCGCATCGTCTGTGAGATGGCGGCCTCCGCCTTCCGCGCCGGGGCAGACCTCTACATCACCTATTTTGCCAAGGAGCTGGCCGGATTCATTCAGGAAGGAAGGATCGGATGATGCCGATTTCGGAGGAACTCTTTGCCCGGGCCAAAGCGCATATCCCCGGCGGCGTGAACAGCCCCGTCCGGGCTTTCGGCTCCGTGGGCATGACGCCGCCCTTCATCGCCCGGGGCGCGGGCAGCCGCCTCTGGGACGAGGACGGCCGGGAATACATCGACTTCGTGGGCTCCTGGGGCCCCATGATCCTGGGCCACGCCCACCCTGCCGTGGAGGAAGCGGTGGCGAAGGCCGTGAAGGACGGCCTCAGCTTCGGCGCGGCCACCCGGCGGGAAGTGGAGATGGCGGAACTGATCTGCGCTGTGGTGCCGGGCTTTGATATGGTGCGGATGGTGAATTCCGGCACCGAGGCGGTCATGAGCGCGATCCGTCTGGCCCGTGGCTTTACGGGGCGGGACAAGATCATCAAATTCGCCGGCTGCTACCATGGCCACACCGACGCCATGCTTGTAAAAGCCGGCTCCGGCGTGCTCACCCAGGGCCTGCCCGGCAGCGCCGGCGTGCCTGCGGGCTGCACCAAGGACACGCTCACCGCCGTGTATAACGATCTGGCGGGGGTGGAGCAGCTGCTGGCCGCCGATCCCCGGGGAGTCGCGGCGGTGATCGTGGAGCCGGTAGGCGCCAATATGGGGGTAGTCCCCCCTGCCGAGGGCTTCCTACCAGGCCTCCGGCGTCTCTGTGACCAGTATGGTGCTTTGCTCATTTTCGATGAAGTCATCACCGGCTTCCGGCTGGCCCTGGGCGGCGCCCAGGAATACTACGGCGTCCGGGCGGATCTCTGCACCTTCGGCAAGATCATCGGCGGCGGTATGCCCGTTGGGGCCTACGGCGGCAGAAAAGAGATCATGTCCATGGTGGCCCCTCTGGGGAGCGTCTATCAGGCGGGCACTCTCAGCGGCAACCCCGTCGCCATGGCCGCCGGCCTCGCCCAGCTGAAGCTGCTGAAGGAGACGCCCGGTTTCTATGAAAAGCTGAACAGGACTGCGGACGGGTTCTTCGCTTCGCTGGGTGATCTGCTCCGCGCTTCGGGCAAAGGCTTCTGTCTGAACCATGTGGGATCCCTGGGCTGCGTCTTTTTCACGGACAAGACCGTTGGCAATTATGAGGACGCCCAGACCAGCGATACGAAGCGATTTGCGGACTACTTCCGCAAAATGCTGGACAAGGGCATTTACCTGGCCCCCAGCCAGTTCGAGGCCATGTTCCTCTCCGCCGCCCACAGCAGCGCGGACCTGGAGCAGACCCTGGCCGCCGCGCGGGAGGCCCTGGGATGAAAACGCTGATCGTGGGCAGCCGGGACAGCGCCCTGGCAGTGGCCCAGAGCATGACGGTGGTGCGCCATCTGCAGGCGGCCCTGCCGGATACGGAAGTGCGCCTCCTCACCATGAAGACCACCGGGGACCGCATCCTGGACCGGACCCTGGACCAGGTGGGCGGCAAAGGCCTTTTTGTGAAGGAGCTGGACGCCGCCCTGCGGGACAGGCGGGCGGACCTGACGGTGCACAGCCTCAAGGATGTGCCCATGGAGGTGCCGGAGGACCTTCCCCTGCTGGGCTTTTCCAAGCGGGAGGACCCGCGGGACGTGCTGGTGCTGCCGGAAGGCGCGGATGCGCCTGACCCGGACAAACCCATCGGCTCCGCCAGCCTGCGCCGCTGCATCCAGCTGAAAAAGCTCTACCCCGGCTATGATGTGCAGCCCGTGCGGGGCAATTTGCAGACCCGGCTGCGGAAGCTGGACGAGGGGCAGTACGGCGCTTTGGTACTGGCTGCCGCCGGGCTGAAGCGCCTGGGGCTGGAAGCGCGGATCAGCCGCTATTTCGACATTCATGAAATGATCCCGGCCGCCGGGCAGGGCATCCTGGCCATCCAGGGCCGCACCGGGGAGGAATACCCATGGCTGGGCGGCATCCTCGACGCGGAGGCAGCTGCAGCGGCCCTCTGCGAACGCGCCTTTGCCCGCACGCTGGGAGGCGGCTGCACCTCCCCCGTCTGCGCCCATGCCTGGGCAGAGGACGGCAAGCTGCGCGTACTGGGTCTTTACTACGACGAGAACAGCGGTTGCTGGACGACCGGAGAAGCCGTGGGAGAAACGGAAAGCGCGGAAGACCTGGGGAAAGCTCTGGCATGTAAGCTGCGCAGCGAATTCGGGAAGGAGGCCGAGGCATGACGGGCAAGGTCTGGCTGGTGGGCGCAGGCCCCGGCGATGCGGGGCTGCTCACCCTCAAGGGCAAGGAGGTCCTCTCCGAGGCCGACGTGGTGGTCTACGACGCTCTGGTGGGCTCCGGGGTCCTGAACCTCATCCCGGAGAGCGCGGAGCTCATTTTCGCGGGCAAGCGGGCCGGGAACCACTATCTCCGGCAGGAAGAAACCAACCGCGTGCTGCTGGAGGAAGCCCAGAAGGGCCGGAAGGTGGTGCGTCTCAAGGGCGGCGATCCCTTCCTCTTCG
>JAEEGK010020430.1_pt1 | contig 14089 bp, 9 predicted proteins | sample 8958771 | NCBI WGS metagenome assembly JAEEGK01 (sample SAMN16246547, study PRJNA631951) | gut metagenome | biome: gut microbiome; feature: rumen; material: SC-attached | host: Bos | place: Iran: Karaj | collected 2018-10
GACCCCGAATGTCCATATTCTCATTTTCTTATAAAATTGAGGATGACGTATAATTCTAAAGACCTATACAATCTTCAAAGAGGTTGGAATGGTATAGAAACGCTTAGTGGCGAGCAAATAGAGGATTTAAAATTGCAAATCAAATTTAGTTTAGGAATCAATGTTTAAGGAAGAATATATATTAGAATTGCTTTCCGGGCATTTGACGATGCAAGGCTATAATAGCATTATCAGCGCCATCGGTAGCATGGCCAGACATTTTAATTGGCCAAAAAACATTATCGTTTCCTCATCGTCAGATATGAATTGGAACAGCGACGATATTAAAGAGTTGGCACACCAGTTCTTCGAGTGGATTATAGCGAAAAACAAATTAGCATATGTTGAAAAAATACCTTACGAATATCTTTCATTCTATTTTACTCAGATGCTAGTTTCATTTGTGTCTAATAGAATTAAAGAAGAACAGCAAAAAATAGGAATAAGCTTCCAGAAATGTCAGGAGCTTGTTTTTGAAATATGTTCAGAAGATTATACCATAGCGGAAGTGTCTGGGCAAAAATATGTAATAGTTAATCAAGAATCTATGGGAATTCAAATATCCGATTTATCGAATGCTGTAAAATATCTTCCAGCTTATGTTATAAAACCGACAACAAAACATTACAAGCCAATAATAAGGATGGCTGTACATGATGTTTTGTCAGATATTAATGGGATGGTTTCTGCTGTTTTACTTGTAAAAACCATATATGGATTGTTGGATCAAAGTTCTTTGATAAAAGAACAAATTACGGCAACAGAGGATTTTGATGATATAGACAATGAAGACAAATACATTCCTTATGTATCATCGATTCTAACAAATGTCTCCAAGATTGAGGCAAAGATGTATTTGGAATACATTTTTGAGGATGGTGGTAAAAAATCATTGGCCGAGATATCTTCTAAATACGGATTACCCAAAAGTACCGCACATAAAAAAATAGAAGAATTTAAGCATAGAATTTTTTCTACTTATATGCCAGAGAATGAGTCCGATGGAGAAATGTTTTTAAAAAAACTTGCTCTCTCCTTGGACGAAATTGCAAATTAGTGGTATTATATCAATGTAGCAGATTAGAAAATATGAATATTATAAACCAATTCTTAGAAGACCCATTCTTGCAAGACAACGAGAATGAAGCATTCACAAACGATAGTCACAGATTGGCTGAAATTAATGAATCCTTTTCTCAGCATCCTTACAATAAGCCTACTTTGCATTTATTACCATCGGTAAAGCAGAATCAAATATGGTCGATAAAAAAAGAATATCTTGATTATGAAGGAACCCTTCAAATTAATCAAGTACCGATGTTGGTACTATCAACTACTGACCCAGAATATTTAGATGACGACAATGGGTTTATTAGAGTGTGCCCTATTACACCTTTTGTCGAAATGGCTGCAGATTCCGACCAAGTTTGCGATGATCTATCAATTTTAGGATTCCCATTTATGATAGAAACCTGGAACGAACAGCCAATATTGTTGGATTTGTTGGACAAATTTTGTGGTCATTATTATGCAGATATGACCGAGCAAAACGACTCATTAAATATGGATCAACGAAAATTCCGTGAATTAGAGATTTCAAGGGCTAGATTTTTAAATCACTCAATTATTGCATATACAAATGAGTCAGACAGAGCGAAAGCATTTTCTTTCACGGTTGATTTGTGTTATTCTAATGCGGTCAAAACAAAACATATGCCTCGGGTAAACAATATGACTCCCGTGTTTATAAATCTTCGTGACAATGAAGAATATGCAACAGCAGCAAAACATGGTAGAGTATTATCTGAAAATGACTGTATAGATTTCGATAGCGAAGAAATGCCAATCAGAATAGAGGTTAGAAAAAAATCTCAAAAATTTGTATTAACAATAATACCAAAAGTGGAAATACAACTAATCTCTTCTGACAAGAAAACAATAAATGGCACGTCAAATGATGAAAGAATAGTCTTTGATGGTCTTAAATCCGGACTATATAAAATTATATTATCCGATAATAAAACAATCTCAATAAGAATTAGATAGCAATGGCAGAAACTTATATTTCACAAATAAAGTCGACCGAATGGGTTGATTTAAGTAACGAGCACAAGAGAATCAGAACCTCTCTTGAGCATGTTATTGAAAACACATGTTGTAGCAATGGATATAGTCAACCCATTATGTTACAAGGTGCTTTTGGTATAGGGAAAACAGCAACATTAAATTACTTGTTCCATTATGCATGGGAAGTATTAAAAGTCCCGACTTTTCACTTGTTACTTTCTGATTTGGTGGATATAATAAAGGAAGTAGCGAAGCAACAAGGTGTTGACCAAATACAGAATGAAGATTTGGGACTGATAATCAAGAATACAATTGATAATCAAATCCAAAAACTTAAAAATGAAGATTGGTCTAATTTGACCAATGTGATGTTTCCTGAATTCACATCTATGGATATAGAGCATCCCTTAGTACTTGAGACTTACTTAAAAGATTTTGAAGCAGTCCAAATTGATGCAGATATAGATGAGAAGACTAAAGATTTGTTATCCAAAGGATTCACAAAAGAAGTGATAGAGGAGGCTTTAAACTCAAAGAATGTTCCTCTTTTGCTAATTGATGAGTTTGAATCCAAGTTTACTGATTTAAAAAAAATTGTCACTTCTTCAGGAGGTGGCATTCTTAGGGCATTATTCGACCAAGTTGTTTCAAATAAGCCATTTTATCTTATTATTGGCAATGGACCAGGGTCTGCATATGAAATATCTAAAGAGCAAGGTACTGAAGAAAGTACAGATAATGAGGCTGCTGGTAATCGAAGACTTAAGCCAATGCAAATTCCATTCCCAACAGTACAGTTGTTACAACAGAAGTTCATGCATGGGGAATGCAAAGGATATGTGAATTTTATATGGTGGGTATCTCGATGCAGGCCAGGCCAAATAAAACGTCTTCACGATACTATAGATTATAAGATCTATTCGAATTTGGATTTCTCAGTTTTTATTACTCAGTCAATTTTCTCAGAACCGATTGATGGTACCGGAAACGATGCGGTTAAATATCTTAAAACAGAATATTTTAATAGCATTGATAGTAATCTTTGGGCATCAATGGGAACATGGCTATTGAATTTTGAACCTTGCAAAATAAATGTCACGAGAGATGTACGAGATGCATTGATGCGTTGTGCGGACGCATTCTTTGTGTCAGAAGAAACTGTAAAGTCTGAAAAAATTGCAGTTGGCTTACAGAAAGATTTAAGTAAGTATTTAAAGATTAAACAAGATGAGGGACTTTATCCTCGTGTTGATTATCTCAAAAATCTTCACAAATATTTTAGCTATGTATTAAATGCCTGTTCTAATGCAGATGGCGAAATAGCATTTAAGACAGCAAGTAGAAGATACGAAGAGTCTTTTACCAAGGCTTTCGCAATACCTATGTTGGAAATCGTATATGATTTTATCAGCCAATATGAGGATGATAATGATGTTAGCTTTAAACAAACAAAAGATTTTATTCTTGACTGTATAAAATGGACTGAAAATGCAGTTGAGGAACGGGATCTTAATCTTAAATATGATGAAACGTATCGCTTGTTTGATTATAGCCGTTGCGATTTAAGGCCAAACGACGAGGTTATGATTCAATACTCTTTTGACTCTATTCGGCAAATGATCGAACAGCCCATTGGAGACCCACGGCTAAAATATAAAGATGCTTCTTTGGATGTGTTGCTATCAAGTGTTTCTATGAATAATGCTGCAATTGCTTTTGCGGAGAAAAGCGATTGTAAGATATTGTTTATACCCCAGTTGGAAGACAACGCAATTAAGGAATATCTAAAAAGGGTAAAATCATTCGTATCTGCCAGCATGTCTCATATGCTTCATCGTGGCGTTGAAACCATGAGGATCGTTTTTCTTGGTAACCATGATTATATAGGCGAATTTAAGGATGAGGTCTTGAAAACAGCAAATGGTGAGTTAACTCCTGCCGCCAAAATGTCAAAAATAGGTATAGATTCCTATGATGAATTCAATTTCAAATTTGGAGGTAAAACTTGCGACTTTATAGATTCTGTAGTAAAAATTATTATTATTGGTTCTTCAAAAGGAACATTATCCGATTCTCATCCGGATAATTGTTATGACATCGTCAAGGTAATGGAAACGATTAGCTTAAGTAGCTGGTCACCTAGAAAAGAAGATCGAAGAACTATAGAGCATTATTCTAAGCTCGTAACAGAAGGAGAAAATAGTACAATAGATACTATATCAAGAAAAGCAATAGAACTTTATCATAATGCGTTAGGTAATTTACTGTGTCCCCTTGAAAGATATGACAGTAATCTTGACTATGAGCTTTCGACACTTTTCGACGAGAACACAATTACGTACGAGCCGCTTTCTCGCTTTGTATGTATGATGTATATCATAGAACATGCTGGTAAATGCCAAGCTGTGAGCCAGAATTTACTAGAATTGTTAAAGATGGTGGGAGTACGTTCAAATCCTCTATACTTTGAACCTAAGGTAGAAGAATCTTCAGTTCACGAATCTTATCATTTGGACCAGATTCACAATATTCTTAAGAATAGTGATAAAGTTAATTATTTATTAAAGCACATTGACACATCTACCGACTTATACGTGGCAATTAATAATTTTACATCGATGTTGGTTGATGAAAAAATCGCAGGCAATCTAACACATCAATTTATTAAATTCTTACGAAATGACATTTCCAACCATTGGATTGGGGAATACAATTCTGTGATGTCGAAGTATTCTTCTTATGAAGGGGACATGCTAGTACGTCTATCATATGCTATGTCAGTTTCTAAAATGGTGAGCTATGACAAGTTGCGGCAAGAAACCGTAAACAGAGTTGATACATCGATAAATCACATTCAGGAAAAACGTAGTGAAATTGTTGATACTATTGAGGATTTCAAGACAGATTTATACCCTATTGGATCACGACATTTTGGTGAACCATTAGCTGGTTATATTCAATTATTACAAAGAATAATATCAATGTGTAAATTGATCAAGCAGGAATTGGAAGATGATTCAGCAAGCCTATCTACATATTTGATTTTGGAAACTCTCTCATGGAGAGTTGAAAACATGAAAACCTCTATTAATACATTGTGTGGACAATTAAAGGATATTGCTGAACGCATCTCGCGTAAAAGAACTGAAATTCGGACAAAATATCAAGTACCAATTGATGCGCTTCTCGAAAACCAATGGGTGTCTTTGTTGATAAATGACAGTGACCCGATAGGTACTATTAAACCACCGTTTGATAACGATATTCTATGGAAAAAATATGCATGGAAGATTGGATCCTCAGACAAAATGAAATATATCATGTTTGAAATGAATCCCTCTCCCAAAGACAAGGAAGCATACTTTAAGTTTGAAGATATAGAATCCATTCGTAAAACAATAGAGTCTGTTTATACAGATTTGTGTAACTCGGCATATGTTCCAATACATAATTTGTGCAAAGAGTCACTTAGTCGCGTACAGAATTACACAACTTTGCAAACCTATATAGAGAATCTCATAAATAATAAACAAGATGATACAGATAGATAAATACTCAAAAAAATACAAGATTGCTTTAGAACGACGGAAAAGTCCTCAGTTCGTCTCAATGCTTGACTCCGAGCTAAAAAGTTCGGAATGGGTAGCACAGCTGGCAGCTTGCCAATTGTCATTAGACAACATTACTAAGGCTGCGGATTTTGAGACAAAAGAAAATGCGATCAAAAGCTTGTTCAATCAGTTGTATGAGAAGATTACTGCTCCTGGTTTGGATGCATTTATTGGATGGATTGGTAGTTTGACCACATCAAAAAACGGAGAAAACATAAAAGCATTTAAGAAATTCTTAAAGGACAACTATGACAGCTATGCTGATGATATAGAAAAAATATTATCTGCGAAGGAAGTAGTATCCAAGATTGACGAAAAAAGCATCTTCGGTAAACTAATTTCTAATTTTGGAAACAAAATCAAGAAAATAGTTACTGAATTCATTGATAACAACACGTTTGAAAATGAAATAGATGGATTGCTAAAACAATTGAAGAATGAATATGAGGGCGTCTCGAGTATATCTGAACTTAACTATACTTCAGTAAAGGACCTGTATACTGCCGAACAAAAACAAGATAACACCATTGACTTTTATAGTGACATATTTGAACAGGCAAGAAAGAAGTTTCAATCTATGGATGTTCAAAAAGGTGAAGACAAAAACACCAATTATTTCACTATAATACGCAATCGTGTTACTTCATTGACCAAATCAATATCATATTTGGTAAATAGCGGCGTGGCAAAGAATAATGATATGAACATCAAAGCATTATTCCTAAAATTCCAAAAAGAAATGCCTATAGTTGAGGACGACTATCTTCAATCTCTTAAAGAATTTATAACAAAGGATTGGGAGAGCTTTCTAATAAAATATGAAACAATAAAGACCTTTTATTCGTCTCCGATTTTAAATATCCCATCATCAAATTATGATGGTCTTAAAAGTGGTTCCAATATAAGCAATCTTATACTCAATTATACAAAGTTGTATAATGAAGGATCTATAAGAATAGTTCCTTCTATATCAGCTTCTGACATGAAAAATCAGCTTGCCAAGAAGGCAAAGAGTATAAAAGACATGAACGATGAAGCTGCAAAAATCATGCAATCGGTAAATGAGGAATTTACTGACTTTATTGAAAAATATGAAAATCAGAAAGAAATGTTGGAGAAATCAACTGATAATGATGCCAGCCTTAAGGACAACTACGATTCCATATATGGTCAAGATGGAAGCTTGGACAATCTTAGGAACGGAATAACCGAATGCCTCTCTGATGGATGTAATTTTTTTAACACTTTAGCTAACCAAAGTATATTCCAAATGATCGAACTAATGAAAACAACAACAGAAAAGTTCGAGGAAACATTAAAACTTACCGGTTTGCAAGCTCCGATGGAATGGTTAGACTCTTTGCCAGATTTGATGAACTTAACAGAGTCTGATATAGACGAAAAGAAGATAAAATTGTTACTAAGCAAGGGCTTGATTAAGTTGGAAATTAAGAAAACTTATAACTGATATGAAACAATTACATAAAGATATTATTGGTGCTCTAGATAGATTGAGAGTAAGCAGTCTTTACGTTCATAACGCAGAATTACCTGGCGCTCATTTTTCGATACCAGAATTAAATGGAAGAAAGGTATATCTTGTAGAGACACTGGCTGTAATCAATGCCATAGTTGAACGTGGAACTATGATGTTGTACGGTGGACATGGTGGAGGCAAAACGACTCTTTCAAAGTATTTGGGGCAAATATTCATGCATTATTCAAAAGATAAAATTGAAGACTGCATATTACGAGGACACCCGCAGTTAACAGAAGAAAAAATTCTTGGCAGCCTAGATTTTGCGCAAATGATGAATCCTGAATTAATCAAAGAGGGCAAAGTAAAGGTTATATGGAACGACTTTGTTGATTCCTCTTGGAAAATAATAGATGAAATTAATCGTCTTTCTCCATATGCTCAGAATATATTGTTGTCTCTTTTGGCAGAAGGTTCTGTAAAATATCATAATCAATCACGTACACTTGCTCCTTTTACTTTATTCGCAACTATGAATCCAAAGGACAACGCAAACTTTGAGCTGTCTTTACCTTTTTTAGACCGATTCGCATTGGCTCTGCCCATTACAATGCCAGACTATGATAGTTTTAGTACAATTGGACGCAAGGACAAAATTGACAACAACTTAAATGAATGGTTAAGGGACTTTTCTTTGCAGGATGTTCAAGAAGAAGTAAAGAATATTCACTATACAGATGAAGCAGAACTATTTGTTAACTTTCTAATAGATTCATATCGACTCTGCTGTCGCATATCAAAAGAAACTAACGAGTCTCTTTCTGTTGATAAGACGTTATGTAAAGGATGTCATATGGATGCCAAAGATAAAGTATGCTGTAAAATAAAGCATCCTTTAAGCGTACGCGTAAAAGAAGATCTTTATAGATACGGAAAAGCTATAGCGTGGTTCTTGGGAGATGAAAAAGTAGAAGTAAAACATATTGAGATACTGGCTCCTTATCTGATTTGGCATCGATCAGAATTAAGTAAAAAATTTTGCAATGAGCTGGTCCAAAACAAATGTGAACACAGTTCTTTACGTACTGATAATGATGTTTTAGTTGACATACAGCTTGATGCCACAAAAGACATTATAAAGCTTATAAGAAAAGAATTTGACGGAGTCAAGAGCTTCTTGTTTGAATTTGAAGATGTAAAAAAGGGGAAATTGTCAGAAGAAGAATTCGACAAGTTAATTTCCGCATCAGAAAGTTCCCAGAATAACTTTTTAATATTAACGTCGGAAATTGTTCCAATCCTTAAGGGGAAATACGCTCCCGTATATAATGAGATTTGTAAATACAATGATAAGATATCCATTACAACTGACTTTAAAACGCTGAAATCTATCAAAGATGAATTGGCATATCGATATGATATTCCAAACAGAGCCTACATATTTGAGCAAATAGTTCAACGGTTAAGAGTATTACAATCTAACGAATATACATTTACTTTGACGGACGAATCAATTAAATCTGTGGATTCTATCCGTAATTTAGTTCTTAAAGTTCAGCCAAATTTCCCCAAAAGGGTCACAATGTTTAAGAAAATTCCTTTGATGGATTTCAATAATGATGAATGTGAGCTTGCAATAAAATGTATATCCCAAGGTAAATGGGAATTCTATTTTAAAGGAGAAGAAACAAATATAATTTATAAGATCCTGTCTGACATAAATGGATAATTCTGCCATTTACTTACAAAAAGCATTAGATGCTGTAGAGTGTGTATTTCAAAGTGAATATAAAAATTCACTTGGTATACCTATGCCTGAAATTAAACTATTATTGGCTGACGATAAACATTATACGACAGGTGAGTATTATATCACAATTGGTAACACATGGCAAATACATCTGAATTTTGGGAAATTGCCTGTTAGTTTTGCTGAATTTCAAGAAGAGGTTAAGGTTCTTACACGTCATGAAATAGGTCATTACATGTGCTGCCCATTTGACACGATTACATACTTTCGTATGCTCAAATGCATTTTGTCAGTTTATGACAAAGAATTCAAGCATCTTGATTTGCAAAGAATTAATAGTATCTGTGGAGATATTGCAAATCAAGCAGCAGATATTATTGTTGATTCTAGAAATTTCTATTTCAACCCAAAAGAAACTGTAAAAAGCGAAATTAATTGGATACTAAAATGCGGAGGTATTGAAAATTCTCCTAGACATTCCAAACTCATGTTTCTAATGAAGGAGGCCATTTGGAAAACAAGTCTGAATATTTATGAAAGTGATACTGAGTTAAAAGATATTGTAAGTTCTCTAGCAAACACGTTTCTTGAAGATGGCATAGAAAACAAATCTTTATTTACACATAAAACTGAGGAATATGCCCGAGTATTCTTTCAATTGTTTATAAAAGATAAAAATAAGAATATAAAAGAATCCAACGATCAGCAGCAGAGTGGTCAGCAGCAGAGTGGTCAGCAGCAGAGTGGTCAGCAGCAGAGTGGTCAGCAGCAGAGTGGTCAGCGGCAGAATGGTCAGCGGCAGAGTGGTCAGCAGCAGAATGGTCAGCAGCAGAGCGAACAAGAAATCAATGGTTCAATGTCGGTTAAGCCAAAAGACGGTGACAAAGATGGAAATGCTTTAATCTTTTTAGACCCAGAAAAAGTAAAGGATGCATTGGAACAGCTAGCTTCTGAGACAACCATAAGTGAATTTGAAAGAATCTTGTCTGCTGCCGGTTTAAACCAATTGTCAGAAAAAGACAAAGAAAAATTATGGTTTTCAGTTCAAAGTGCAGGAATGATTCCCATAGAAGAAGTCGGCAATGAAGGCGCAAAAGACAATTATACATATCCAACGAATTGGAGAATAGGAGATTCTATAGCAGATTTGGATATGATGTTAACATATTCTACTGCACCAAAATTAATTCCTGGAATTACGACGAAAAAATGGGAACAATCTGTAAACGAGTATTTTGGAGTTGAACAAAGACAAAAGGATGCGTTGCTAGTTGTAGATACTTCTGGAAGTATGGGAGCTGTTTCCAGAGAAACAGACAATATGCATCAAGCTGTTCTCGCAGCTTTTGGTATCCTTAATTATTTTGAATCACGCAAAGGTAAGATAGCCCTTGTAGAATTCTCTGATAATGTTAAAGAGTATATATCATGGACAAATGAGTATGAGAGAATACGCGATAAATTGCTTACAAATGGAAGCGGCGGTACTCAATTTCCAATTCATAGTATTCGAGAAATTCTGGAACAATCAAAGAACGAATTGATTACAGTCATTATAACAGACGGAGAGTTAGGCAACATAAATGAGTCAGTAACTTTTTTTGAAGATTACCTAAATGATGAAAACAAATTATATGTTTTTCTATTGGGTAATAGTAAATCTTGTCGAGGATATGATAGGCTCGCAGAAATTGGAGCTAAGGTTTATCAAGCTGACAATGCGATAGATTTCTGCGACATGGTTATGGATGATCTAAATTAAAATATGAGAAATTGTAATGCTATTTTTCTGACACTTGCACTCTCACTATTAATAATAGCATGTGAGAATAAGTCAAGGCAAACAGAACCGGTTGCCTGTGATAATCCGTCTGTTCTTGAGCAGCATACCCCTGATACAACATCCTCTATTCAAGACGAGTTGCCCAAAACTGAAACTTCTACAAGTATATCATTTTCCTCTTCGCACTTTCATAAGTTAAGCAGTTATATTATGCGTGGCTTCGACCCTGCATCTGAGGACGACATGGGCGATAACGGCATAAGTCGGTATATGGAGAATAATGATGATAAAGGTTGGGATTAATGATTATTTGGAAGAAATATTGTAACTTTGCAAAAGATATAAAATATGGCACTGGCAATAAATATAGAAGATCTACTGAACAAGCAGAAGATAGAGTCCAACAGGATTGAGTTCAAGAAAGGTTGGAATCCCGCAAGTATATACCATAGCGTGTGTGCTTTTGCCAATGATTTCGACGATCTTGGTGGTGGATATATATTGGTTGGCGTAGATAGCGATGATGATACAGGGATGGCTATCCGTCCCGTCGTAGGTGTGCCGATAGAGAAAATTGACGGTATTCTTCAGGATATGGTGAGCTATAACAACAAGATGTCACCGTATTATATGCCCAGGACAAGTGTTGAAGAGGTGGACGGAAAGCAGGTTCTGGTGATTTGGTGTCCTGCAGGCATCAACAGACCATACTCTGTACCTGAGAATGTGACTGCAAAGAATGGTAGCAAGGAGTATTTCTATATTCGTAGTGGTACGAGCAGCATCATTGCCAAGGGCGAGGTGCTAGACGAACTACGTGAATTGGCAAGTCGTGTACCGTTTGATGAAAGGGGGAATCCTGACATTAAAGTAGAGGATATATCTACGTTGTTGCTTCGTGAGTATCTGGTTAAAGTAGGCAGTAAGCTGGCTAATGAGTTATACGAAAGGCCACTGAGCGAGATTCTGGAGCAGATGGACTTGTATGTTGGTCCATCAGAAAACCGTATGCTGAGGAATGTTGCTGCAATGATGTTTTGCGAGAATCCAAGTAAGTTTTTCAAGCGGACACAGGTAGAAGTGGTTTTCTTCCCTGAAGGACGACTGGTAAATCCCAACAATCTCTATGAGGCTCCTGTCATCACAGGTTCCGTGACACAGATCATTGAGCGGACGTTGGAGTATCTGAATCGCATGGTGGTGATGCAATCCATCATTAAACCCAAGAATGACAACCACAGTATCAAGTTCTATACCTATCCTTACCAAGCATTGGAGGAAAGTATTACGAACTCGTTATATCATCGCGACTATCGGGAATGGGAGCCAGTGGTGATTACTGTCGAGCCGAAGGGTATTACCATTCAGAACGTTGGTGGGCCAGACCGCAGCATCCCAGTTGCTGACATCAATCGTGGAGAATTGCTTATCTCCAAACGTTATCGCAACCGTCGTTTGGGTGAATATCTGAAGGAATTGGAGTTGACCGAAGGACGAAGCACAGGTATTCCTACCATCCAGAATGTATTGAAGGCAAATGGCTCGCCTCGCGCTGTCGTCGTTACGGATGAAGAGCGCACCTTCTTCCGCATCACTATTCCCTGTCATGAAGCAGCGGGCAATGTTATTGCTGACATAGCGACAAGAGAGAAGATAAAGGATAGTTCACAGGAAATGGTCAAGAACATCCCTGATGTCCTGAAGGATGTCCTAAAAGATGTCCAGAAAGATGTCCTAAAAGAACTATCTGAAAGACAGATAGTTATACTTGAATTGATATGCACATCACCAGAGGCAACTCTAATAGAAATGTCCAGAAAGCTTAAGGTGTCCGACAAGACTATTCAACGAGAGTTTACAGCTATTAGGAAACTTGGTATCAATATTGAGCGCCAAAATGGACGCAAGGAAGGTAAATGGGTTATCAAAATTGGGAAATAGGAAATGGAGTTTAGTGAGGAACAGCTTAAAAAACTGTCAGTTCTATTTGAGGAAAAAGTTGAAAAAGAGCTAACAATCGAAGAGGTTCGAAAGTTTGTTCAGTTGGATACAATTGACGATTGCAAACAGTATTTACGGGTGATGCTTGATTTCTTCTTCGAAGTCTTCAAATCACCAGAAGGGCGCAAAGCCATGTCATCTCTCGAAGATGAAAGAAACATTTGGCTTCAAACAATCTTTAGTAAGAGTTGCCATTTCCTATATTTGTTAGATGGTGTGGGGTATAATAATGGTTCCAACCATCTCAATCCTATTATAGACCCATCTGTATTGTTTACTATTGCAAGAAGGATATATGAGTCAGTAATTGCTTTTGAGCTATTATTTGTCATCCCAAGCACAGAAGACGAACAAACAATTCTTTATAATCTTTTCATGGCTCAAGGACTAACAGAGAGATTAAATGATCTTGACGAAGAAATGCGTAGCCACAATCCCCAAAGAGTTGCAGAAGAACAGCAGAACATTGATAACTGCATGAATGAGATAGAAAAAACGGAACTCTATTCGAACCTCAGTCAACAGACAAAGAATCAAATAAAAAATGCTTTTGGTATAAGATACCGATATGTGTTTGAGGAAGACAACACTATGAAACGAGTCAGTTTCGAAGATGCATATAAATATCTTCGAATCAAAAAGGATCTTCTCAAAAACACTTATTCATTCTTCAGTCTTCATGGACATCCATCATATCTGGCACTTATTCAATTTCATGATGCTTTCAAAAGAGAAAGTCGGGCAGATTTAACAATTATGGCTCCACATGCGACTCAATGTGTCCTGGCATTTATGAGCATTTTCATAGTAGATTATATGAAACTGGTTCCTGAGATTAAAGCCATGTATGATAAACTTGAAGAGCCAAGACGATTTGCAATTGGCATGTACGAGGATGCAATGAGAGGTGAGAAGAAGTTTCAATAAAGAAATGATTCTCTGTGCAAGTATGCGAATATTTTTGGAAGTATCCATATTATAGTTTGATTGTTAGCTAAACTTGGTGGTATCTAATCTCCAAATTTGATGGAACAACTTAAAAATGTTCCATCAATGTTCCATCAAAATTGGAAGGTGTGGGAATTGAAAATCCCTGCAAGTGCTTGACTTACAGGGGTTTTCTTTTAAGGGTGCCCGGACGGACTCGAACCGTCGACATTCAGAACCACAATCTGACGCTCTAACCAACTGAACTACGGGCACCATGTAAAGGAACTCTCCGGGATTTCCCGATTTGCGGGTGCAAAGGTAGGCATTTTCCTCCGAACTACCAAACATTTATGCGTTTTTTTATCGAAAAACTTATTTTTTGGATTGTTCTGAGAGATTTCTTAGGTTTAATGTGTAACTTTGCATCCGTT
>JAEEGK010020431.1_pt1 | contig 14089 bp, 8 predicted proteins | sample 8958771 | NCBI WGS metagenome assembly JAEEGK01 (sample SAMN16246547, study PRJNA631951) | gut metagenome | biome: gut microbiome; feature: rumen; material: SC-attached | host: Bos | place: Iran: Karaj | collected 2018-10
CGTCGGTAAACATGTACGATGCGTCTATTCCAAGTTTCCCATGATTATAGATGATGCTTCCACCCGCATATCCAGTACCGTACTTGTGCTGTCGCCAACCACCCATCAGTTGTCCTGAAAGTTGGTTTGTTCCAGTAAAGTCCTTCGTCACAATGTTGATGGCCATGCCTCGCACGTGATATTTTGCAGGAGCCGATGGCATCACTTCAGCCTTGGCTACCATGGCGGCGGGCATCTGTCTCAGTCGCTCAACCACCTTGTCGGCACTCAGCGTCGTCGGCTTGCCGTTGATGATGAGCGTTACAGCCTGCCCTGAGAACATGATGTTGCCGTCCATTTCGCTCACGCCGGGAATACTGGTCAGCGCGTCGTAGGCATTGTCGGCAGGAAACAGTTGAAGGAGCATGGGCATGTTATAGACGAGATGACCGTTTTCCGTACCCGACACGATGCGCTCGCCTTTAACTTGTACACCGTTGAGCGTATAAACTTCAGGTTGCAGTCGTATTGTACCGATGTTTTCCGTAATGCATTGTTTATACACAGTCTTGTAACCGACGAAGGAGATGCGGGCAATCACGGTGGGCTGTTCATAGGGAATGGCGAAGTAGCCGTCTTCATTCGACACACCGCCGCCAAGCAGCGTGGAGTCAGCAGGATTGAGGATTGCCACGTTGGCGTAGGCCACGGGCTGGCTCTGTTCGTCAATGATGGTGCCCGTTAGGTGGCGATCGGTCTTGTGGGTACACTCCACATAGATTTCGTTGTCATCGGGCTTCACGGTCATGCGGACGGGATAGAAACCAATCATCTGCTGGATGGCATCGGGTAGTTTTTTGTTCTTGACAGTAGCCGTGATGCGGAAGTCCTCCAGTTCGTTGTAGAGGAAGTTGATAACGTATTCCTTCTGCTCATTGTTCAACTGAAGCAGGGCTTCGCTGAGCGACACATTATTATAGGTGTGGCTGATGCGCTGTGCAAAAGTATCATGTGGCATACAGAGGATGCAGGCCATGAGCGTTAAAATATATAGCGTGCTTCTCATCTTACCACCAGCGTTTTGTCTTCTATGCCGATGTTCACGGCCTCGAAGGTGTTCAACTTCTCTACTACACGCATAAGGCTGTCTTCACGCTTCCATACAAAGTGGAAACGGAGCTGGCGAACCGCTTCATTCTCAAACTCCACGCCGACCCCGTGGGCTGTAGCAATGGCTGTGAGCATGGAGTCAAGTGGCACATTGTTGAAAATGTATGGCTCAACGGGAATTGTGTCGGCCTTCACCGTATCTGCTGGCAAGGAAGTGACAGGCTTTGTGTCGGTCGTTTGCTCCGTCGTTGGCAGTTGTGGTTTGGGGGTGCTGATGTTTCGCACAACTTGGATGGCGGCAAAGGCAATGCCCGAAGCCAGGAGTACACCGATGAAGGAGGCGGCTATCTTATGGGGTGCGAGGAAAGCGAGAAAACGGGGCTTATGTATTCCTGACGTACCGTCGCCCATTCCCGACGTACCGTCGCCTACCCGTAGCCTTTCTCCTTCATCAAGGGCATCCAGTTCTTCTGCATGGCTGGCTGCAAACTTCTCCCATTCGGCATCCACGTCTGGGGTGTCGATTTTAAGTTCGTCGTGCTTAAAGGCACGCTTGGCAAATCCAAGCTGCTGCACAAGTTGGCGCATCTCGTCGTCGGCGAGTATCTGCTGCAACTGCTCGTCAGTCAGTTGCTCGGGGTGTTCCTGTAATTCCAGAAACCACTCAATACGCTTCTCTTCGGCCATCATATTGCTTTTGCGTTTGAATTAAAATACTTTCTTATTTTCTCCACTGACTGCTTCAGGTGGGTGTGGACGGTCTGACGGCTGACGTTCAGTGCTTCCGCCACCTCCTGACAGGTCATTTCTCGTAGGTAGCGCATTCGGAAGATTTTCTGCTCCAAAGACGAAAGGTTGTTCCGCACGTAGCGCATCAGTTCTTCCATTTGCATTTGCTCTTCCGCTGTATTGTCGCTAACAAGTGTATCTGTGTCCTCGGTAAGCAGGCGTGCAAAGCGTTCTTTCACCTGTTTATGCTGCAACACATTCAGACAGCGATGATGCACACTCGCCAAGAGGAACGCTTTTGCATTGTCTGCTCTCATCACAACCTTGACCTTCGGTCGAGCCTGCTCCCGCTCAGCAGAGCTGATGCCAGCATCGCTCTGCTCTCGCTTAATCGCAGCCTTGCCGCTGAGCAGATTGGCGAACACATCGCTCACCACGTCCTTACTCTCCGCCTCATCGAAAAGCAACGTGAGTGCCAGATGATACATCTGCACGTAGTGTGTCTTGAACAGGCTTTCAACTTCTTTTCGTGTCATACACTTATAATACAGTTAAGACGGAGAAAATGTAAAGTGGAAATGCGATTTTTTTCAATTCGAACTCAAATTTCTTTATTTTGAGGAGTTTTTTCAAACAAATCGGGCGAGAATGTGCTATTTCCCATTCTCGCCCGCCTTATATAATTGTGCCTATTGCCACATTACCCGGCTTCACTTTTTCAATGCTACAGGTAAGCGGTAGCACTGCGAGCATGATGGTCACAACCGTTTTCTGCGTATTCTGTACTGTTATCTTTGCCATATCTTAATGTCTGATTTACAAACTTTGTATGCAAAGTTACAACTTTTCCTGCATATAGAGGCAACTTGCCATCTTAAATAAGGTGAAGAAGCTGTATTTTACTTCATTTTCACATCAAAACAAAGGACTCGAAACCATCAAGCTTCGAGTCCATTTAGCTTACTATTTTTATCAGTTATCTGATGAAGAGCAGCTCGCGATACTTCGGCAGCGGCCAGAGGCTGTCGTCAACGATCAACTCGAGCTTGTCTATCTCGTAGCGGATGTCATCGAGCTTGGGCTCTACTGTGTCGTGGTAGGCAATGGCCTTCTGATGCTCGTCCTCTATCTTATTGGCTTTCTTGCGAGCCTCAACCAGTTCTTCTACGCCCTTCTCAATAGTGCTTGTGCGCTCGGCAATTTCCTGGATAATCTGCTTGTTGCGGGCGGAAAGCTTGTCGGCGGTGTCGATGGGGAAGACCACGGCCATATTGCTGATGTTCTGCAGCAGTTGAGTCTGGTAGCGGGTGGCGACGGGGATGATGTGGTTCATGGAGAGGTCGCCCAGGACGCGGGCCTCAATCTGGATCTTCTTCGTGTAGGTCTCCCACTTCACTTCGTTGCGGGCCTCCAGCTCTTTGCGGGTCATCACTCCGAGGCTCTCGAACATCTGGATGCTGGAGTCATCAAGGTAGCGCTCGAAGATTCTGGGGCATGACTTCTCCACATCGAGGCCACGCTTTTCAGCCTCAACGACCCATTCGTCGCTGTAGCCATTACCATCGAAGCGGATGGGCTTGCAGGTCTTGATATCCTCGCGCAGTACGTCGATGATGGCGTGGAAGGTGGCACTATGGCCTGTACCCTCAAGTTTCTTCTCCAGTTCGGGGACACGGGCGTCAACACGCTTCTTGAAATCAACGAGGGCTTCAGCGACGGCGCTGTTCAGCGCAATCATGGCCGAGGCGCAGTTAGCCTCAGACCCTACGGCACGGAACTCGAAGCGGTTGCCCGTGAAGGCGAAGGGCGATGTGCGGTTGCGATCGGTGTTGTCGATGAATAGTTCGGGAATCTCGGGAATGTCCATCTTCAGGCCCTGCTTGCCAGCCATAGCTAGAATGTCGGCGACGTCGGCCTTCTCAATATGGTCTAGAAGCTCTGAAACCTGCTTGCCAAGGAAGCTGGAGATGATGGCAGGCGGTGCCTCGTTGGCGCCCAAGCGGTGGGCATTGGTGGCGCTCATGATGCTGGCCTTCAGCAGACCATTGTGGCGCCAGACGCCCATCAGCGTCTCAACGATGAAAGTGGCGAAGCGCAGGTTCTGCTCGGCCGTCTTGCCCGGTGCATGGAGCAGCACACCGTTGTCGGTCGACAGACTCCAGTTGTTGTGCTTACCGCTGCCATTGATGCCGGCAAAGGGCTTTTCGTGGAGCAGTACGCGGAAGCCGTGCTTGCGGGCTACGCGCTTCATGACCGACATTAGCAGCATATTGTGGTCGACAGCCAGGTTGGTCTCTTCGAAGATGGGTGCCAGCTCAAACTTGTTGGGAGCTACCTCGTTGTGGCGCGTCTTGCAGGGGACACCCAATTGAAGTGCCTCAATCTCCAGCTCGCGCATGAAGGCGGCGACACGCTCGGGGATAGAGCCGAAGTAATGGTCGTCCATCTGCTGGTTCTTGGCCGAGTCGTGACCCATCAAGGTGCGGCCCGTCAGCAGCAGGTCGGGTCGAGCCGAGTAAAGTCCCTCGTCAACGAGGAAGTACTCCTGCTCCCAGCCGAGGTTGCTCGTCACTTTCTTGACTGTCGGGTCGAAGTAGTGGCACACATCCGTAGCAGCCACGTTGACGGCATGCAGCGCACGCAGCAGCGGAGCCTTATAGTCGAGTGCCTCGCCCGTATACGATATAAATACGGTAGGGATGCAGAGCGTGTCGTCGATGATGAAGACGGGCGACGTTGGATCCCAGGCTGAGTAGCCACGGGCCTCAAAGGTGGAGCGGATGCCACCACTGGGGAACGACGAGGCATCGGGCTCCTGCTGAACGAGCAGCTTACCCGTGAACTCCTCGACCATGCCGCCCTTGCCGTCGTGCTCGATAAACGAGTCGTGCTTCTCGGCGGTGCCTTCCGTCAGAGGCTGGAACCAGTGTGTGTAGTGCGTCACGCCCTCCTCTATAGCCCACTGCTTCATGCCTGCAGCCACGGCATCGGCCACATCTCGGTCGAGGCGTGCCCCGTTGTCCATCACGTCAATCATCTTCTCGTACACGTCCTTACGCAGGTACTTGTACATTTTCTCACGGTTGAAGACCTTCTTGCCGAAATACTTACAAGGTCTTTCACTGGGTGTTTTTACGTCGAGCGGCTTCTTCCTGAATGCCTCTCCGACAACCTGAAATCTTAATGTTTCCATTGTTGTGCTTTTTTTGTGTTTGTTAATATTGATTCTTCCATTTCTCTATTCGTCTGAGTGCTTCCTCAGTCTGCTCGTGGCTGCCGAAAGCGGTGAAGCGGACGTAGCCCTCGCCACTGGGGCCGAAACCTACGCCGGGGGTACAGACTACATTGGCGCCGTAGAGCAACTGCTCGAAGAATTGCCAAGAGGTAGAGCCGTCGGGGACTCGCATCCAGATGTAGGGGGCGTGCTCGCCACCGTAAACCTCAAAGCCAGAAGCTTTGAGCACGCTAAGCATTCGGGCGGCATTCTGCATGTAGTAGTCGATGGTCTGCTGTACCTGCTTTTTGCCTTCGGGCGAGTAGATGGCCTCGGCAGCTCGCTGGGAGATGTAGCTCGTGCCGTTGAACTTGGTACACTGGCGGCGCAGCCACAGCTGGTTGAGGGGGATGCGTTCGCCCTCGAAGGTGGCTACGCTGACGTCCTTGGGGACAATGGTGTAGCCACAGCGGACACCCGTAAAACCGGCAGTCTTGGAGAACGAGCGGAACTCGACAGCGCACTTGCGCGCTCCGCGGATCTCATAGATGCTGTGGGGGATGTCGGGGTCGCGGATATAGGCCTGATAGGCGGCATCGAACAGGATGAGGGCATCGTTCTTCAAGGCGTAGTTCACCCACTTACGCAGTTCCTGCTTGGTGATGACCGTGCCCGTCGGGTTATTGGGAAAGCAGAGATAGATGACATCCACGGGACGACCTTTAGGGAGGTCAGGCACAAAACCGTTCTCAGCGGTGGTGGGCATGTAGCGCACGTTGGTCCAGCGGCCATCGCGATAGGTGCCGCAGCGGCCTATCATCACGTTGGAGTCGATATAGACAGGATAGATGGGGTCGGTGACGCCGATGAAATTGTCCCAATGAAGCAGTTCCTGGAAGTTGCCGGTGTCGCTCTTAGCGCCGTCGTTAATAAAGACCTCGTCGATACTGAGATGAACGCCACGGGGTGCGAAGTCGTTCTTCAGGATGGCTTCGCGCAGGAAGTCATAGCCCTGTTCAGGGCCGTAGCCCCGGAAGCCGTCGGCGGTAGCCATCTCGTCAACGGCCTTATGCATGGCCTCGACGACAGCGGGACAGAGCGGCTGGGTGACGTCGCCGATGCCGAGTGAGATGACATCGGCCTTGGGATGCATCACCTTGAAGGCGTTGACCTTTTTGGCGATGTCAGCAAACAGGTAGTTCTGCTGTAGGTTTAGGAAATGGATGTTTACTAATGCCATATCGTTTTAACTTTATTTCAATTCTATTTCTCCTTCGAAGACAAACTCAGCGGGACCGGTCATGTAGACGTGATTGTTCGATTTTCGCCAGTCGATATGGAGGAGACCTCCATCCATCACGATGTCACTGGTGCGGGCAGCGCGGCCGGTGAGGCAGGCAGCGACGGCTGTGGCGCAGGCGCCAGTGCCGCATGCCATCGTGATACCGCTGCCTCGTTCCCAGACACGGGTGCGGAAAGCCCCCCCTACGGCCCCCGAGGGGGCTTCATTAGTTTTGAGCGCAGAAACTATAGTGTCCCCCTCGGGAGAAAGGCTACGGGTAGGCGAGCTCTGCTCGGGAATCGAAAGGGGGGCTGCGAATTCGATGTTGCAGCGCTGGGGAAAGGCGGGGTGATGCTCAAGTATGCGCCCTGTTTCGCCCACCTGGTCAACATCGTCTGTGAAGATGACGTAGTGGGGGTTGCCCATCGAGACAAAAGACCCACCCACATACCCCTCCCTGTGAGGGAGGGGAGTAGATAGACTGTTCGCGAGTGTGGGGTTGAAGAGGGTTTCGTCCTCGAAGATGGGTTCGCCCATGTCGACGGTGACGGACTCAACGATATCGTTGACAATGCGTAGATAGAGGGTCTTGATGCCCGAAAGGGTGAGCAAGCGGATCTCGGTCTCTTGGTATCCATTCCCCTCCCTCACAGGGAGGGGCCAGGGGTGGGTCTTCTCATAGAGATACTTGCCTATACAACGCGAGGCATTGCCGCACATCATGGCCTCTGAGCCGTCGGCATTGAAGATGCGCATGGAGTAGTCGGCCTCAGGAACCGGGCTACGGTCGATGAGGACAAGGCCGTCGGAACCGATGCCCTTGTGGCGGTCGCTCCATTTGATGGCGCAGGCCTTTGGGTCGGCAACTGGGTGCTGCATGGCATTGACGTAGATGTAGTCGTTGCCACAGCCGTGCATCTTGGTGAATGGAATCTTCATCTCGTCAGATATTCGTTTACTTTCTTGGCTGTCTCTATTCCACTGGCCATAGCACGGACAACCAGTGAAGCTCCGTTATGGGCATCGCCACAGATGAAGACATTCTCTGGATACTGCGGATGCTCAGGCTTCAGGAAACCCATAGCCAGCAGACAGAGCTCGGCCTTGATGACGAAGGGCTCGCCTTTCTCCACCATGATAGGACGACCGCCGTCGGGATTAGGTTTCCAATCTATCTCCTGCACCTTGACACCAGTGAGACGGCCATTCTCGCCAAGGAATTCGAGGGTGTTGATGTTCCAGCGACGGGTGCAGCCTTCCTCATGCGACGAGGTGGTCTTGAGGGTGCGAGGCCAGTTGGGCCAAGGGTTCTGAGGGTCATCAGGGCCTTCTACGGGACGGGGCATGATTTCGATTTGGGTGACGCTCTTGCAGCCCTGGCGATGAGCAGTGCCGATGCAGTCGGAGCCAGTATCGCCACCGCCGATGACAAGGACATCTTTGCCTTTGGCGGTAATGCGCTCTTCCCTGCTGTACTCGATGCCGGCGAGGACGCGGTTCTGCTGCGACAGCAGTTCGAGAGCGAAGTGGACGCCCTTCAGTTCGCGTCCGGGGACTTTCAAGTCGCGGGCGGTGGGGGTGCCAGTGGCGAGGATGACGGCAAGCCCACCCCTATCCCCTCCCAAAGGGAGGGGTGTTTGGTCACCAAGAGCCTTGTTGAATTCCTCGATGGAAAGGTAATCGAGCCCTCCCTCCTTCGGGGGGAGTTGGAGGGGGGTTCCGTATCGGAAGTCGATGCCCTCCTGCTCCATCAGCTTTATGCGGCGGTCGATGATGGCCTTGTTGAGCTTGAAGTTGGGGATGCCGTAACGGAGGAGACCACCGGCAGCCTCGTTCTTCTCGAAGACGGTGACCATGTAGCCCATCTGGTTAAGCGTATTGGCGGCAGCAAGGCCTGCAGGACCGGCTCCGATGACGGCAACCTTCATTCCGTTTCTCTCAGGCATTCGTGGCTGGATGTACCCTTCGCGGAAGGCGCCCTCTATGATGGCACACTCGTCCTCACGGTTGGTAGTCGGCTCATGGTTGAAGCGGTTCAGCACGCAGGCCTTTTCGCAGAGTGCCGGACAGATGCGCCCCGTAAACTCCGGAAAGGGGTTGGTGCTCGACAACAGCCTGTATGCCAGTTCCCAGTCACCTTTAGACAGGGCATCATTCCATTCAGGTGCCTTGTTGCCCAATGGACAGGCCCAGTGACAGAAGGGTACGCCGCAGTCCATGCAGCGTGAGGCCTGTTCGCGGCGTTGGTGTGTGTTGAGTGTCTGCTCCACCTCGCCAAAGTCGTGGATGCGGTCGTGAATCGGACGGTAGCCCGCCTCCAGGCGGTGTATACTTAGAAAAGAAGCCTCACCCCCGCCCCCTCTCCGAGTGGAGAGGGGAGTAGTTGCCTGCAAGGCGAGATGGCTACTTTCATTTCTTCCTGTTATATCTTTCATTGGTTTTATATATTTGTTGTTCTGTTGGCAAGTCTATATACTCCACTCGGAGAGGGGCTAGGAGTGAGGCTTCTTTAGTAGTCTCGCTGGATGTCAGCTATCTTCTCGTGCAGTTTCTTCATCTGCTCCTCCTGCAGCACACGTTTGTATTCGATGGGCACCACCTGCACGAAGTCCTCGACCACACGGTTCCAGTCGTCGAGCATTCGCCCTGCCAGGGCCGAGCCTGTGTGGAGGTAGTGCTGACGAATCAGCTCCAGGAGTTCCTTACGCGAGACGCTGTCCTCAACGAGGTTGATTTCCACCATATCCATATTGCAGAAGTAGTCGAACGTGTGCTTGGGGTCGTAGACGTAGGCCACACCGCCCGACATACCAGCCGCAAAGTTGCGCCCCGTCTCACCGAGCACCACGACACGCCCGCCCGTCATATACTCGCAACAATGGTCACCAGCACCCTCGATGACGGCGATGGCTCCAGAGTTGCGCACACCGAATCGCTCACCCACCTTTCCGTTGATGTAGAGTTCACCAGAGGTGGCACCATACAGCCCCGTGTTACCGGCAATGATATTCTCCTCTGCTTTAAAGTCTTCACTGTGACGGGCGGGAGGCAGGATGCTGATGCGCCCGCCGCTAAGCCCCTTGCCGAAGTAGTCGTTACATTCGCCCTCGAGTTTGAGGTTGAGTCCGTGAACGGCAAATGCTCCGAACGACTGGCCTGCAGAGCCTTTGAACTTGATGTTGATAGTGTTGTCGGGCAGGCCAGCTTCACCATATTTCTTGGCGACGACACCGCTGAGCATCGTCGTGACGGCACGGTCGGTATTCTTGATGGCGTAGTCAAGGGTAACTTCCTCCTGTTCGTCAATGGCTTTTTGTGCAGCCTTGATGATTTCCTCGTCCTTCACGCCTGTCACCTTCGTATAGGCGCCACGATCCCAATAGAGTGCTTTTTCTGTCATTCCCGCCGTTTCGTCGCCTACCCGCAGCCTTTCTGGCTGATGCAGCAGACGATGGAAGTCGATGGTCTGCCATTTCCCGACGGCAGAACCGTCGGGCACACGAACATCGATCAGTTCGGTATGGCCGATGATCTCCTTCAGGCTGTGAACTCCGATTTCTGCGAGGGATTCGCGCACTTGCTGGGCAAGGAATGTGAAATAGTTGACTACGTACTCGGCACGACCCTCGAAATGCTTGCGCAGCTCCGGGTTCTGAGTGGCTACTCCCATCGGGCAGGTGTTCGTGTTGCACTTGCGCATCATCACACAGCCCAGTACAATCAGCGGCAGCGTACCGAATGAGAACTCGTCGGCTCCTAGCATCGCCATGATAATGACGTCCTTGGCGGTCTTCAGCTGACCGTCGGTCTGCAGGCGCACCTGATTGCGCAAGCCGTTTCGGACCAGTGTCTGCTGTGTCTCGGCAAGCCCGATTTCAGGTGAGATACCTGCGAATCGCATGCTACTGGCTGGTGATGCGCCCGTCCCCCCCTCAGCACCGCTGATGACGATGAGATCGGCCTTGGCCTTGGCAACACCAGCGGCAATGGTGCCCACACCACTCTCGGCTACCAGTTTCACGCTGACGGCAGCTGTTGGGTTGATGTTCTTGAGGTCGAAGATGAGCTGCGCCAGATCTTCGATAGAATATATGTCGTGGTGAGGTGGTGGGCTTATCAGACTGATTCCAGGAATAGCGTTACGCGTCTTGGCGATAATGTCATTCACCTTGAAGCCGGGCAGTTGACCGCCTTCACCTGGCTTGGCCCCCTGTGCCACCTTGATTTGAATCTCCTCAGCATTAACAAGATATTCTGCCGTCACGCCGAAGCGACCACTGGCAATCTGCTTGGTCTTGCTTGACAGCGATACGCCATCCACCTCTGAGTGGTAGCGGGCATTATCCTCACCGCCCTCTCCTGTGTTAGAACGAGTTCCCAGCTTGTTCATGGCCAAGGCAAGAGCCTCATGAGCCTCGATGCTCAAGGCTCCAAAACTCATGGCTCCCGTTACGAAGTGCTTTACGATAGACTCTACGGACTCGACAGACCCTCCACCTTGCCCCTCCCTGTGAGGGAGGGGAGTAGATACCTTCTTAAAGGTGAGGAAGTCGCGGAGGAAGATGGGATCCTCTTTTTCATCGACAAGCTTTGACCACTCTTTAAACTTCTCGTAGTCACCTTTTCTACAAGCCAGTTGCAGCTTCGCAATCGTCTCGGGGTTCCATGCATGTTTGATGCCATCCTTGCGCCAAGAGAATTGCCCGTGATTCTTAAGTGAAGAGCGAAGAGTGAAGAGTGAAGAATCTGCTTGCGCCATGCCCTCATTGTACAAAGCTATGGCATCGCGCGCGATCTCTTTCAGTCCGATGCCGCCGATGGTGCTCACCTCCGTGCCGAAATAGCGCCGTAGCAAGTCTTCGCCCAAGCCGATACTCTCGAAAATCTTTGCGCCACGATACGAGCGAATGGTCGAAATGCCCATCTTCGACATGATCTTCTTCAGCCCCTTGTCCACCGCTTGGATATAGTGACTTTCAGCCGTAGCGTATTCCTCTTGAATCTTTCCTCGCTTCACCAAGTCGTCGAGAATAGCGAAGGCCATGTAGGGACACAGTGCACTGGCTCCATAGCCCAGCAATAATGCAGCGTGCATCGTCTCTCGAATCTCACCACTCTCCACGATGAGCGCTGTCTGCACGCGCTTGCCCACTGAAATCAGATGATGATGAACGGCGCTGACCGCCAAGAGAGAGGGGATAAAAGCCCATCCCAACCCCTCCCCAAGGGAAGGACTTTCAGTTACCTTGTCAGAAAGAATGATGTAGTTATAACCGTCATCCACAGCCTGTTCGGCATCTTTGCAGAGCTTATCCAAAGCCATTCGCAAGTTCTCACCTGCCTGAGACCAGTCAGTCTCCCCACCCTTGGGAAGTGGCTGGGGGTGGGCTAATGTCAGTTTGATGGTTTTGAATCCCTTATACCTTATATTACATAATATATCGAGCTGTGTGTTGGTCAGTACAGGCTGAGGCAGGCGCACCATCTTGCAGTTCGAGGCATCGGGTATCAGAATGTTGGTGCCAACAGCACCGATGTATTCTGTCAAAGACATCACCAACTCCTCGCGGATGGGGTCAATGGCAGGGTTCGTCACTTGGGCAAACTGCTGACGAAAATAGTTGAACAGCACCTGCGGACGGTCGCTGACAACGGCCAGTGGTGTGTCGTTGCCCATCGCTGCTACAGGTTCCTGACCCGTCGTTGCCATCGGGATGATGGTCTTGTCGATGTCCTCCTGACCAAAGCCGAATGTGACAAGCTTCCGTTCGAAGTCGCTCACCGAGTTTTCCATCTTGCGGCCACTCTTCAACTTCTCCAACTGCACGCGGTTCTCGCTGAGCCATTCACGGTAGGGATGAGCCTTTGCCAACTGTTCTTTGATTTCACCGTCGTAGTAAATCTTGCCTTCCAGGGTGTCGATGAGCAGAATCTTTCCTGGTTGCAGACGCCCCTTGCTCACTACGTCGCCCGGCTCGAAGTCCATGACGCCAACCTCCGATGCAACCACCATCATACCCTGCTTTGTTATTGTATAGCGTGAGGGGCGCAGTCCGTTTCGGTCGAGCATGCCACCGGCATAGCGACCATCGCTGAACAGCAGGGCAGCGGGTCCGTCCCATGGTTCCATTAGGATAGAATGATACTCGTAGAACGCTTTCAAGTCCTCTGATATAGGGTTCTTGTCATTGAACGACTCCGGCACGAGGATGGCCATCGCTTGTGGCAGTGACATTCCACTCATCGTCAGAAATTCAAACACGTTGTCCAATGAAGCCGAGTCGCTCATACCCTCCTGCACGATAGGCGAGATATCCCTGATGTCGCCTAATGCCTTGCTGTTGAGCACACTCTCACGGGCCTTCATCCATCCGCGATTGCCGCGAATAGTATTAATCTCGCCGTTGTGAGCTAACAAGCGGAAGGGCTGGGCCAGTGACCACGTAGGGAAAGTGTTTGTGCTGAATCGTGAATGCACCAGCGCCAGTCCGCTTGTCAGGTAGGGGCTAGACAGGTCGGGGAAATACCGACGCAACTGTCCGCTAGTCAGCATTCCCTTGTAAATGATATTTGTATTGCTCAATGAGCAGATATAGAAGTCGGGATGCGTGATGCGTCGCTCTATCTTTTTCCTTATAATATATAATGTTCGCGAAAGGGCTTCTACCTTCTCGTCAGAAACGCCAGTCACAAAGATTTGCTTAATTGCTGGTTCTACGCGTCGGGCAGCCTCACCCAGCACCTCCGGGCAAGTAGGTACCGTGCGCATGTGCATCAGTTGCAAGCCTTCGCGCTCTATCTCTTCAATCATCACTGACAGAATCTCCTGCTGCTCCTTTTCCGCTTTAGGCAGAAACACCAGCCCCGTGCCGTATTTTCCTTTCTCGGGCACAGGAATCCCTTGCAGCAGAATGAACTCATGGGGAATCTGCACCATAATGCCCGCTCCGTCGCCTGTCTTATCGCGTGTCTCTGCGCCTCGGTGTTCCATATTCTCCAGGACGCGCAGCGCCTGATCCACCAGTTCGTGGCTTTTGCCGCCATGGATGTTCACCACCATGCCTACACCACAGGCATCGTGCTCATATTGTGGTTGATATAGACCATTTAGTTTACTTTGTGTCATATTATCCTTGCTTAATCTTTCTTTTGTTTCGATTTCGGGTGCAAAGGTAATACAAATAGCTAGAAGAACAATCATATTCGCGACATTATTTTACTTTAGAATCGCACACGGTTGACATTTTGCCACAAATACAGCAATTCCTTTGACAAAACGAAAGCAAAACCAAGCCATTCTTGGCTCTCAGCTTTACACTTTGTCATTTCGCAAGAATTTGTTGTTGCAAAGTTGGAATTATATGCGGCTTTTTTCCAAGAATCGCCGTACCTTTGCCGCCGAAATCTTGCAAGATGTCACGAAAGTATTAATTTAAAAGGTAAAAAGGATGAAAAGGATTGAAGCAATTATCCGCAAGACCAAGTTTGAGGAGGTCAAGGAGGCACTGCTCGCGTCGGACATCGACTGGTTTGAATACCACAACGTTCACGGCATAGGGCAGAGCCGACAGGAAAGGATATATCGTGGCGTGCAGTACTCAACAGATGTGATAGAGCGTGTGGCACTGACCATCGTCTGCCGTGACCAGTTTGTAGAGCCTACGGTAAAGGTCATCCTGAAGGTGGCACACACGGGCGAAATTGGCGACGGACGCATTTTCGTAAGCGAAATGATTGACACATGGTCGATTCGTACAGGCGAGAACGGCGACACC
>JAEEGK010020433.1_pt1 | contig 14088 bp, 16 predicted proteins | sample 8958771 | NCBI WGS metagenome assembly JAEEGK01 (sample SAMN16246547, study PRJNA631951) | gut metagenome | biome: gut microbiome; feature: rumen; material: SC-attached | host: Bos | place: Iran: Karaj | collected 2018-10
CTGCGGATCCCCCACCGCGTGTCCCGTTCCTCCTAGATATTCTCCGGAGGACCGCATGGGACGCTATCGCAGAGCGGCCATTGTCGAGGAGTACGGCGAGAATGGCAAGCTTCGTCAAATTTGACTCCAAGCCGCGCCTGAGGAGGCCCGTTCTGATCGAGGGGCTTCCGGGAATAGGCGGCGTCGGGAAGCTGGCAGCGGACTTCCTGGCCGACGAGCTGGGAGCCGAGAGGATGGCCAGGATCTATTCCGAGCATCTTCCGCCGCATCTGACCGTGGACGACGAGTGCAAGACGTCCATGGCCTGCCAGGAGATCCGTTACGTGGAGAGGGACGACGGCGACCTGGTGTTCCTTCTGGGGGACTACCAGGGAAGCAGCCTGGAGGGGCAGTTCATCCTTTCAGAGACGGTTTTCAGGATGATCCTGGAGTTCGACCCGTCCATGGTCATCACGCTTGCGGGATACGGCGACGGAGAGGAACGCCCGTTTCCAAGAGTTCTCGGCGCGGTTTCCGACACGTCCATGAAGCCTAGGCTGGAATCGTGCGGCGTGACCTTCAGCCCCGGGGAGCCGGAGGGCGGGGTAGTGGGCGCCGCGGCCGCCCTGGTGGGATTGGGGGAGGCCTACGGGGTCGATTCCGTCTGCCTGATGGGTGAGACTGCAGGGACTTCAGCCGATCCTGCGGCGGCATCCAGGGTCGCGGAATGCGTGGCGAGGATGCTAGGTCTGGAGGTCGACGCATCCAAACTCCTCGATAGCGAGGAATCCGACACGGTCGTGAAAGAGCAGGAGCCCGACAAAGGGGACCTCTCGTATTTCGGATAAGGCCTTCTTTAGCATCAACATTATATACTTAATTGGTATCCCACTCTTCAATCCCCACTTAGCTCAGACTGGCCAGAGCGGCTGACTGTAGAGTGTTTTCGGAAGAAATCCGATACAGCCGCTGAAATCAGCAGGCCCCCTGTTCAAATCAGGGAGTGGGGACCACCCCTTCCCAGCACCCTTCTAGATTTGACGGCTTAAACGGTCCCGCATGCTCTTACGGAGTTAAGCCGAAGCAGGGCTCCGACGGCCGTCCCAGCATCATCGACGAGCTCCTGCACAGCGCCGAGGTCCGTCGCCGGACGGACGCCGGCGGGGACTGGCCCTTCGAGCCGGGCGAGCTCATCAGGCAGCTTCTGGACGGCGAGCTGTCGCTCTACGATTCCCATCTCCAGGCCCTCCTCCTCGACTGGATCGAGGCGGAGGATCACAATGTTTTTCTCAACCAGGACACGGGGGAGTTTGTCTATGTGCTTTCAGCCAAGAGGGGCAACAAGGTCTACGCAACTAGGAAGTCCAAGAAGAGGAACGAGATCGAAGCTGCGCTGGATGGTAAGGAATTCGACGTACCGGTGAAGGGCTTCCGCAACAGGAGGTACACCAGGCTCCTGCTCACCACCGTCAACTTCGACCGCGAGCAGTACACTGCGGAGGAGGCCTGGGCAGCCCTCCGGTCCACCCCCACCGAGGGGGCGGACTACGAGTACAACGTCATAAACAACCTGAACGCCAACATCAGCAAGATATTCGGCAAGCATGGGACCTTGACCTCCAAGGAGGCGCAGTCCTCCGGATACCCCGCCCCGCACCTGATCTTCCTGCTGGACGAGCCCGTGATGGTGGAACGCCATGCGGGCAAGGGCGGCAGCGTCTCATGGAGGCTCTGCGACCCCCACATCCTGAACAGGATCGGGAAGGGGGCCCTCATGAGGAAGCTCTGCAGGACCGACTACCGCAAGGCCATCAGCATGAATCCCATCTGGAAGCACGGCTTCATCGACTTCGAGGGCATCGTCAAGGGCGACGGATCCAGGTCGGGGAGGGACACCGTCTCCTACGCTTTCAAGTACCTCGTCAAGTGCCTCACCGAGGACGGCAAGAACTCCATCAAGGACCTCCCTGACATCTCTTCCGTCAAGGACAAGGGCCTCCGCACGATGCTCTTCACGCACCTCGGGAACAAGTGCTTCAGGACGAGGGACGTATCGTTCGGCAAGGGATTCAAGGATCGGATAGGGCTTCTGCCAGAACCTACGACTGAAGAAAAATCCCCTTGGAAACGTGTCAAGACCATTACAGAGCTCGAGTACGGCCTCATCCATACCTGCATCGACCTGGGACTATTGCACAACAATCCCAATTGCTAACGTTCGGCCTTTTATTCTTTCATCCCGACTCATATTCCTTTTTTCATTATCTTAGCTGCAGCTATCCGTCTTCTTCACCGGATAACCGATGCCCCTTCGCAATTGTCAATCGCGGACGCGCGGAGGAAGCCCCGCCTGCCCGCAGGGCCAGGGGCGCCGGCGCGCGGACGCGCTTCCCCATCCCATCCGATGGGGCCCATGGACGGCAGCGGACGGCCCGGGCGAGCGCAGCGAGCCCCGGGGCGGGCGCCGACTCGATAAAGATAGCCGGAGTTAAAACCCGGGGAAAATCATTAATTCCTTGTCTTGTGTACGATATTGTCATGTGTTTTGAAGAGAATCAGTTATTAGATAAGCTACTATTATTATTGAATGATCCGGTTGATACATTAGCACCGTTTGCTGATTATCTGGAGAAGGCGGGATTTAAGTCAAACCCTCCAGCCAGCCTTTTTCATTACCGTCAAGAATGAGCATGACAGTAGTTATTGAAATATGTTAGGTAACTAACTATAAAACTTGCAGCCGGTCGCCGGCAGGGGAAAGGTGGCCCGGAGGGCCGTTTGATCAGGCGCTCACAGTGAACGCCTTGAGGTTGAAGTTGTCTGCCACGATCCCGTCCTCGCTCGGCATCTTCTTGGACGCTTCGGACCAGTCCGACCATGACCCGCCCTGGAAGATGTAGCTCTCGCCCTTGTTCAAGACCGAGACGCAGTAGTGGGTGTTCTCGTTCTCGATCGCCGCCTTCTTCGTGAGCCCGAAGTTCGGCCCGGTTATGTAGACCGTCTTGCCGCCCTCCAGCAGCGAGTTCTTCTCTTCCATGACGATGGAGAACTTCTGCCCTGCCTTCAGCGCCACGGGGCTGTCGAGGATGATCGTGTGGTATCCTGCCGATTCCATCGTCTTGGACACGGTCGCGACCTTGGTGCCGTCCTCAGGGCTCTTGAACCCGTCGTCGAGCAGGTATACGGAGACGTACGCTTCGGAACCCGCAAAGCACGTCTTCACGGACAGCGCAGTGATCTTCTCGGAGCCTTCCGCCGAGAACACGTTGGCGACCTTGGACTCCTTTCCTGATGTGTAGCACAGCATCAGCATGCCCGGCATGTAGTCGTACATGTACGTCTCGAAGCCGTCCTCTGCGGAGATCTTGTCCGTGAACTCCAGGCTCTCGAACGCGCCGAGGCTCCTGTCGTAGTAGGACAGCCAGAAGTATCCGGTGTGCTTGCCGCTGTCGTCCACGATTCCGAATCCGGAGTAGTAGGTCTTCCCGTCGACCACGTATCCGTCGGTCTCGGAGCCCCAGCTGTTCTTCACGAGCCAGGCCCCGTCCCCCTCGGGCTTCGACAGGAAGTTGTCCTTGGAGTAGCCGTCGTCCCATCCGACGATCTGGATGATGTGGTTGGTGTTCTTGAGCTCGGGGTTGTATGCCGAAGCGGTCTCGGCGTTGTATATGTCGGAGCTGTGGTTGTATCCGGCGGCCACGCCCTTGCCCTCGTAGATTTCCTTCTTGACCATTTTGAGGGCGTACTCGCTGATCCCCTTGTACGCCTTGCCGTCCTTCACTATCATGGAAGGGAGCTCGTTTCCGTTCAGCAGGGTGTATCCCATGGTCAGGTCGCGGTTGTTGGAGCCGTCCTTCGAGGAGAGGGGGATGCTCCAGTCGTCCTGGCTGGAGTATTCGTTCTCCTTCTCGTAGACGGATGCGAAGTACGCGAGCTGCCCCTGGAAGAAGGCGTCGGCGGTGAGGTTGTCGGCGGTCGTTCCGTCGGGGAACGCGTATCCCATCTCGACCCACTTGTCGAACTGCGCGGCGTGGGTCCCTGCCGCTTTTATGATGCCGTAATAGGAGTCGAACCCCATCCCGAGGGATTCCTCCTTGAACTTCTCGTTCAGGTATTCGAGGGCCTTGTCCTTGTATTCGGCCAGGGTGAAGAAGCCCAAGGCTGTGAGCCCGTTCTTTCCCATGTACGGGAAGTCGGACTCGCTCACGGGCCCTATGCCGCACGAGTAGAGGTACGAGAACATCATCGGCCCTCCGGGGGTGTTGTAGCATATGTTGACTTCCTCCCCGGTGTCTTCTGTGATGAAGATGCCCTCTCCCTTCTGGGACAGCTCATCCTCTGCCGTGACGGGGTGCTTGGCGAACCATGCCAGGTGCTTCTCGGAGAGGTCTATCCGATCGACGGGCTCGTATCCCATCTTCACCAGGCTGGTCTCTGCGGCCGAAGTCCCCGAGAAGGCCCAGCAGGTACCCCAAGGGGCCTGGTTCTTCACCGACGTCACGATCCCCTGGGAGCGCTGGTCGAAGGACGCCGGGAGGTCGGTCGAGATGGCGCTCGCGGGGAGGTTGACGTTCTTGTCCGAGAGGACGACCAGCTCGTAGTCCATCTTGTCGGAGCTTTTGTCGCCGTTGTTGCTGAGCACAAAGGCGGCGGCTACGGCGGCCACAAGCAGAATGGCGACCGCGATGACAGCAGCTATCTTGGCGTTCATGAAAATGAAGCGTCATGCAGGATATTTAATATCATATTTGGATATTTAATGAATGTGGATGTATGGCCAGAATCATCTCTAACGCTCTGGCCAGCCTTTCGCCAGGGATCGCCCGGAGCGCCTCTCGGACGCGGCCAGGGCCTTCTCCCACTTCTCCATGGTCAAAAAGGACGAGCCGGCGTTGGACTCCATGCGCCTCCACATCACGTAGGGGGCCGCGAAAGACATCTCCCAGGGCTCGACGAACCTCCTGGCGTACAGGTCGGTCATCCCGAGTACGGCGTGAGGCTCGTCGGACTCCCCCTCCCCCTTGGGTATGACGTATATCTCCTGGCAGGCGTGGGCGTGCAGAATCTTGACGGCCGATCCCGGCGTCCTCTTGTCGTATCCCGCCAGGACGATCAGCGCCGAGATGCGGGTGGAGTCCGCGAGAAGCGCGACAACCTCGATCGGGGCGCCCTTGGACTCGGCGACCGACAGCGGCTCGAACACGATGGCGTCCCCCCAGGTCGGGGAAGTCCCTGATCTCTGACATCTGGGCGAGGGCGGCCTCGCTGTCGGCGTACTCCCTCTGCCCGCCGCTTCCTGCGTGGCGCATGTCCTTGCGGACCTCCTCCGGGACGACCGAGCAGGACCACGCCGTGCGCTGCCTGCTGGGAATGGGCCCGAAGCCGAGGCCGCTGACGCCTCCGTGGCAGAAGACGTGCTCCCTGTCGGCGGCGCAGGTCTCGCCCTTCCTGAAGGCCATCAGGAACAGCGGGGGTATGCTGCAGTGGCCGCTGGGCACGCGCGCCCCCTCGGTGCTCTTCGTTCTGTATATGGCTACAGGCTCGTGCTCCATCCTCAGAAGGTCCGCTATCGTCATGTCTCTCGCCTCTGTAGGAACTCGTTTATGACCTGGATATGGCTTCCAGCATGTCCTTGAAGATGGTCTTCTCCGGCACTATAAGTCAAAAAAGCCACAACTACTGCTAGAACTGCTGCATGTTACAAGATTGCTAAAGATAAGGTGTTTCTTATCTAAACCATATTTTACACGATTTCAATTTTTGTCGCCTTCCAACTCCCTTCTGATGTTCTCGACCTCTTCGTCGAGTGACGAGCGCACGCGGGGGGTTCCTGTGAAGCCGCTTATCGTGTCGATCTGGATCTCCATCTCCTTGTACACGTCCATGAGGTAGAACAGCGAGACCTTGTAGAACTCCTGGTTGTTCCTGAACACCCCTAGCTCCAGTATCGGGTCCAGCATCTCCAGCAGCCCTACGGGCATGCTGACCAGAACGTTGACGTCATCCCTCCTGTTCGTGGATTCCATCGCCTTGCGGTAGAGCGTGAACTCGTTCGATATGAGCTCCGCAATCCTCTGGCCGAAGTACTTCCTCTTCGCCTCGTCGGAGGCCTGCAGCGGCTCCATCTCTGGAAGAGTTGCGCCGACATCCTTATGCACCGCACAGAAGTCAAGGCCATTTCATCGGAGGATGCACTGAAGGGCTATGTTCGAAATCGAACTTGAACACATCCGGGGAGCATAATGCCATATGGCCCGCACGTCGGCACATCACGATGCCGATCAAGGCATGAGAATGACTGATTTGTCAGAAGTTCATTCGAACGGATTCTCTGCGACGGCGTCTTTGAGGAGTTTGTCGAACTCCTCGTCTGACATGTCATCAAAGATCCGCCTTCTCCAGAGGGTGTAGTCTGGACAGCTTCCCCTAACCGAACTGATGAAAAGCTCGGCGTTGACGATGCCGAAGTTCCTGACCAGGCAGTCCATGCCCAGCATCATCATCTCGTCAGGCGTGTAGTTGCTAGCCCCTTGATTCATCTGAGCCCCTCCATTATGTAGAGCAATCGTTGGGAGTTATTATCGTTATCCTATTTTCCTTGTATTTAAGCATCCTGTCATCCGTGGTGATGAGGTAGTCGCACCCCGAGTCGATAGCACAGGCGATGTGCGTGGCATCGGCACGCTTGATGCCGGCATCCATGATCTCCCGGATCATCGGCATGAGCTCTTCCATCCTCTTGGAACCGACGTATGACTTGGGCATGTTCATGCATGAAGCGAAGGTTGTGTGCCTTGGCCATTGGGTTAGGGCACCTGGTGTTCTCAGCCACCAACATATGGGAAACCGCAAGGTCGAGCTTTCCCTCGGATATGGCCAATGGATCTCCATCTTCGCAAGAGCTTCAGTCACTATCCTGGAATGAGAAGCCGGTCGGCCGAATCAAGTGGAAAAGACGATCTGGTCAGAGGCCTAGGCCAAGAATCCTCAGCGCATGGCGGGTCAATATATAAACTCCCGAGCGGATACTAAGACGCGGACATGAAGATCCATCCGGTATACCTCGTATTCATCGCCGCGATACTGGCCGGCGTCCTTAACCTGTTCTCGAAGGACCTGCTCAACGCCGGCATGGGCCCGATGGAGATATGCGCCTGCCGCGAGGGCATCACTGCCGTCGTGTTCGGCCTGGCCCTCCTGCTGCTGGACCGCCGGGCTTTCAGGATCAGAGCCCGCGATGTCCCGTTGTTCCTGCTATTTGGGGCGTTCAACGTTATATCCAACGTGTGCGTGTTCACCGCGCAGGAGAGCCTTCCGCTGGAGGTGGCGGCCGTGCTGGAGATGACCAGCCCATACTTCATGCTGGTGTTCGCGTTCTTCCTGTTCGGAGACAAGATCACCAGAAGGAAGGTCCTGGCGGCGGTCCTCGCCTTCGTCGGATGCGTCTTCATCATCGGAATAGTGGACAGCCCGGGGGACTTGGACGTCCTGGGCGTCGCCATAGGGCTCCTGTCCGGGGCGACCCTCGCCGCGTTCACCATCGGCAGCAAGTACGTGGGCGAGAGGGGATATTCGGAAAATTCGGCGATGTTCTACTTCTTCCTGTTCAGCGCCTTGCTGATTCTGCCCCTCTCAGATTTCGGCTGCATTTCCTCGGTCATAGCCAGCAGCCCGTTGATACCGGTCTGCGTCCTAACCATGGGCGTGATGTGCACTCTTCTGCCCAATTACATCATCGTATATGCCGTGAGAAGGGTGGATCCGGCCGCGGTCTCCATCATCATAACTTCCAGCCTCATCGTCTCCACGATCTGCGGCGTACTCGTCTTCGGCGACGAGTTCGGAGCCTCGGACGTATTGGGGATAGCGCTCGTGATGGTCGCCATAACGATTCTGGAGCCTCCAGAATCCATCAGAAGGAGATTCGACAAGCCTGCGGGCCCCGAATGAGGCCGTTTCGAAGTTCCTGGGCCACGAGTCCACTATGGAGACCCTGAAGTACATCGGGGTCAGCCTCGATGACATGGATGCGGGCATGACCAAGCTTGCAGAGCACGGTCGCAAAACGCTTTCCAAGAAGAACCGACTTGGAGCAGGCCGGTCAAAATAGTACCGGTGAAGTCAGGTAGTGGGGACCATTCCCTTCTAGCTCCCCTGATTTCGTCACGAGTACCATTTCGGACTCCGATTTGACTAATGCCACATCAGATGGTGCTCTCAGCAACCTCGGAAAGCTCTTCTTCGAGGAGGTCCTCAAGGGCGTCAGGTGGCTCCGCTGCCGCACCCGCAACGGCGGGGACTGGCCCTTCGAGCCCGACAATCTCATCCGCGACATGGTGGCCGGACGGATGACCCTCGACGATGAAGTCCGGACGGAACGTATGGATGCCGCCTGCGAAGTCGTCGATGATGGAGACCACCGGCACCGGGATGCGAATCATCACAGGCCTGGCCCCCTTGTCGTCTTCGCTCGGGGTCGATCGTCGGACCGGATAGTCGTGTATCCTGACATCTCGCGCACGTGATTGCACACGCAAACGAGCACACCTCGAAGCTAGGGATACCTATGGCAAACGCTGTCATCGTATTCTACGGCAGTTTCGCCAGGGGACAGTCACCGCCTGGTTCGGACCCCATTTAATGCTCTCGCATCTCTTTGTGTATAAGCGCAGCTGCGATCAAGGTCATCGCTGCAGCGGCGAAGGCTACGTAGGCCCCATATCCTATGTCGTAGTGCGAATCGTTGATTCCGGCTAAGACTATGACCGTGGCCACAATCAGCGTAATGCTGTTAAACAGCGCCGAAATGAATGGCTCCCTCGGACTGTCCGTCTTGCCGAGATATCTTATCCCTGCGATGACAGAACCCGTTCCCAGGAATAAGATTATGATGATGCATATGCGGGCGATGCCGCTCAGCCACCCGTACTCGAAACCGAAGCAGTCGCGCAGACCCCATAAGGTGCAATCGCCGAAAGCGCCCGTGGCCCATACGAGGAACACGGAAATAATCGTGACGACGCCTCCTGCGATCATAAGCATGTTGGCTGTTCTCATGTACATCAGGATGCCTCCGTCCAGTGTCTCGGTGCGCTTGTCAGGATTCAGATCACCTCGCATCGGAACATGAACGCATTTAAAAAGCGATTTATAGTGATATGATTTGCCCAAGTCCGACTGCGTTCTGTAGTGCGGTCAACAATATATATAAGGCATCGCAACTTCGCATCTTTTAGCATCAAACAGCGATGATCTGGGATGATATCTTGGAGAACGACAAATTCTGGGCATTCATGCTGGTTTTAGGAACGACGGCCATCGCTACCTGCGGAACCGTCATGATCATAGCCGGACGTATTGTGGAGCACACTTACGACATCCAGGCTAGGCTGTGGTTCATGGGCCACCTGATGGTTTATCTATCCGTGGCATTCATGGTCCTGTCTCTGGCATGCCTGATACATGCCCGCATCAAGAAGAGGAGAGCCTGAAACATTTTTCAGGGGCTTACTGGCTTCCGTCCTTCAAGGTTATCTACATTCCGGCATATGGGTGTCCATGAATGAAAAGATGACTGGTCTGTACGTTTTGGCGGCGTTCCGCGTGCTTGCGGGATGGATCATGCTGTGGCCGTTCTTCGACAAGATGCTCGGGCTCGGGTTCCAGACTCCCCACGGAGGCGGATGGATAGACGGCGTTTCACCCTCGTCGTATGTAGTATACGTAGCCGATGGCGTGTTCAAGGACTTCTACACATCCCTGGCAGGCAATTTCGTCATAGACGTGGTGCTGATGGCCGCCCTGCTGGTTCTCGGCGTCACGCTCACATTGGGAGTGGCATCCAAGCTGACCACGTTCGGAATGTGCGCTTTCCTTCTGGTCATGTATTCGCTTCATATGCCGCCTTCGGACAATCCTGTCGTCGACTATCACATACTGCTCGTTCTCGGCATCCTGGCGACTTATTTCCTGGGCGGATACGATAAGCTGTCCCTTCATCCCAGGTGGAGGGAGGCTCGGATCGTCAAGAGGTTCCCTATACTGGAATGAGAGGCGGAACGGTCATTTGGGCCAATATAATAACTGCCCCTGGCATATTCCTGCCCTCTTCCCATGGAGAAGCGCACGTACCCACTCGCTAACCCGACATGAGTGTCGAGACTCCTCTTAGATAACTCAAAGAAGTTATCCCTGAGCCTGCATATTGTCGACACGGATGAAGATCACTGCTTTCATGTTCCCAGCATCGTATCGCAGATTAAATGATGTTGCTTGGAGAACAGACGTCAGCACATACGTGTCCACGATCTCGCCTACGTAGTCGACGTAGTCATCCTCGTCGGCGTAGTGTCCATTTCCGGCCTGTGCGGGGCGATCGTTGTTCTTAAAGCGATTGCTCCATCTTATTCCCTGATGACGTGATAACAGGACAGGATTCGCGAAAAGGACGTTCCTCTTTCGTAACATCGTACAGCAAAGTCAGAAGCAGAATCTCTTCGTCGAAGTCTTTGTCCTCTCTTTCCCCGTAACTCCAATGGTTCCAATACCGCCATTTGATGTAAAGAGCTTCGCATAAGGTGTGAATCCCCTCTCTTCCCTTGTAGAGCTCGATGATTTCGGGAGTGATCTCCGTGATGAACTTTAGCTTTTGTTCCAGTGCTTTGTTTGGAAAATAGAAGTCCAAACTGATCCCCAGGGCTTCCAGATCCTCGTTCATGTGCGAATTGGTGAAGAATCTGGTGCCAAGAACGTTATGGCAGATATACAATGCGCGCCATTCCTAAGCGAAACGATGAATGTCCGCCAGGTACTCGAGGCGACGGCTCCTGGGAGGTGACCCCGTCTTGTATTCCAAAAGCTCGTTCTCGCTTTCGACTTCATCTTCCATGAGAATCGATTCATCTTCTGACTATATATTTTCTGACAGCCGACCGCATCTTGCTGCATCGGTCACAGGTCGCTTGCAGATTGCAGCCATTCCTCGAAGCTCTCAACGTCGGAAATGATTACTCCATCCCACAGACATGATGGAGTCTGCCCTGAATTTATGCAAATTCGGAATCAGACTCCGAATTTTCAAATAATAGCAATCGCAATACATCAGTGTGATCGAGAGGAGCGTATATCGTCAGATAATCCACAGCGTATCCCTGCGCCCGGTTACGCTCATCACCGGTGCACGCCAAGTAGGAAAGACCACCCTTTGCCTGAAGCTGCGCGATGAAAAAGGATTCAATTACGTATCCCTCCGCTATAAAAGCGAGAGAGCCATGGCACGCTCCGATCCAGACATGTTCCTGAGACTGCATGAGGCTCCGCTCATCATCGACGAGATCCAGTACGCCCCCGCTCTATTAGAGTCTATAGAAACAGCTGTGGACGGGATGAGGGAAAATGGGAAAGAAAATACAGGCATGTTCGTCCTCACAGGGAGGCAAGCATACAAGCTCATGGAGGGGGTAACCGATTCACTGGCGGGAAGGATCTCCATCATAAACATGTCCCCCTTGAGCATGAGCGAGATTGTCGGAAGAGAAGAGCCTCCGTTTGACATAGACTTGCCTGAGAACATAAGAAGATCCACTGAGTATTCCCTCGGCCCTAAAGAGTTCTACGAACGTCTAATCCGCGGAATGTATCCTGAACCGGAAACCAAACCCGAGCTCACTACGGACGAGTTCTATTCCGACTATGTGGATACATACATCGATCGCGACGTCTCTGAGATCATCAATGTCGTGAACAAAGAGAAATTCCACGCGTTCATGCAGCTGGTAGCTTCTCTGACAGGGCAAGAGCTGAACTACGAAAGAATCGCTTCAGATGTAGGGGTAGACGGAAAGACCGTGAAATCCTGGATATCGGTTCTGATGACCGGGGACATCATTCATCTTCTACAGCCTTATAACGACAGATCAACTTCCAAACGTATAGTCAAGAGGCCGAAGCTCTACTTCTGGGATACAGGATTGGCATGTCATCTGGCCCGCGTGCTCGATGCCGACAGCCTCATGGCAGGATATCTGAAGGGCCCGATGACAGAGACATTCATGGTGAACGAGATACTAAAGACGTATCGGAACAACAAGATGGCTTCCCCTTGCTACTATTATAGAGAAGGCAACAAGAACGAGGTGGACGTAGTCATCGTCAGGAACGGAAAAATCTCGCTTATCGAATGCAAATCCGGGTCAGAATTCGGATGGGACGACATCAAGACGATACAGAAGGGAATCCCCTCGCAATATCCTATCGTGGGCAGATGCATCCTTTGCCTAACTGAAAAGGCCTATCCGATTAATGACATGGTATACGCTCTGCCATTCACGGCGATTTGAACAAAGATGAATGCCATTCTGAAGTATTCTACATCTCGACGAACAACAGAATGCTGCTATGCCTAAGCAAGTCCATATACAGAGAAATGTCAGAAGGGCAACCGACAACATGGACAATGGTTTATCACAACAGGCGAAATGATTCACCTCGTGTTCAATAGACCTGTTTGTACTGTCTTTTCCAATACTGATCATCCGCTGGGGGATTGAAAACTACCTCCATGTCCACATCTGTAAGATATCCTGCCAGACTACTGAGTTCCTCTTCGGGAATCTCCTTCTCCTGCAAGATGACGTATACAGGCTCCTTCGACAGACCATCCTCTATCGGCTCTTTGAGACGATACTTGGGGTAGTCGTACAAGATTCCGTTGGTAGTGCACATGTAGAAATGAGCGATTCCGCCCACGACCATGTCGATGATCACCGGACGGTTCTTGAATCCGTGCCTGGTGACTCCAGGCTCCCCGAACTCCAGGTTCTTCACCCACCATACCTCTCCCCTCCTGGAACCGCCTTTTCTCCTGACGACTCCGCTAGACTTCTGCTTGGGCAGATCATCGAACGGCTTGTTGAGGTTGGTCTTCTTGTGCTTGAAAGTGGAAGTGCGATAAACCCTGTCGGTCTCCACCACAGGAGGATCTGGAATCTCGAATCCCGAATCCAGGTAATAGCCTTCGACTGGTATGCATTCGCCGTACGGGCTGGGAACATCGAAGCATTCTGTGATATCCGTGGATGCATAGACGGAAAGATTGCTCAGATGCTTTCTGCAGTCCCCTAAGCACTCAGCGACCGATTCCGAGACCTCCTCGGACTCTCCGTTGAATCTGCATACATAGAGCCTGTCCGGCACGACATCTGTGAATCTGTACAGGGTGCACTTCGTTCCGCCGTACTTCGATAGCCGTATCCCAAGATCGAAGATGCCGTCCACGTAGAGCCCCTGATTCATGGAACTGACGAACATGCCATCGTCTATCGTCGATTCCAGAGTCTTCAACAGCTTGTAACGGTAACCGCCGTCAGAGTACAAGCCGTCCATATTCATTATCCGGGGGTGCTTCCCCATACCAATGCATCCGTCAATGATCTCACAATAATCAGTCACAGATAGTCCTCCATCAGGTTTTTGAACTCCTCGGTAGGCGTCTGAGGGGCTTCGATGTAGAGCTCCTTGGAATCTTCCCAGTACCTCCCCACGGCGGGAAGCCTATCGGTGGTCTCGACATGGATGTACGTCTTGTCGTTGTACCTGTACCCCTTCCCATGACATCCTGCAGCTTTCACCGCGGAGCACATGTGCCCGGTGACGATGACGGTCACGACATCCAGGCCCATGTTGTATGCTATCGACGTGTACAGGCTGGCCATCCCATCGCAGTCGGCCTTCCTCTCCTTTATGACGTATATCGGTGTCTCCCAGACGTCCTTCCCGAACCTCTCCTCGTCGGAGACGTACCTTATGTTCTGCTGTACGAAGGCCAGGAGCACGGAGACCTTGATGAAGTCCCTCCTACCTTCGAGCTGTCCGTTCAGCTGGTCGGCGATGTCCTTCATCACAGGGTCGTCTATGGTCGAATAGAAGGGAAGGTACTTCGGATCCATCACCGACGGAAGCTTGCCGTAGTACGGGCTCTTGCTCAGGTCCACCCTAACGTTGTATGTGGCGGCGCCGTAATCGCAGGAGAGGTTGACCGATTCAGGTGTCATGCCTCACCGCCGTGGTGTCATCGGCTACTATCATCTCCAGAAGATCGCCCTTCTCCTC
>JAEEGK010020434.1_pt1 | contig 14088 bp, 12 predicted proteins | sample 8958771 | NCBI WGS metagenome assembly JAEEGK01 (sample SAMN16246547, study PRJNA631951) | gut metagenome | biome: gut microbiome; feature: rumen; material: SC-attached | host: Bos | place: Iran: Karaj | collected 2018-10
AGGATGAAGTTGTTGATGAAAACGTATGTAATGATAATTCCGATAAATACCATATTCTACCCCCTTATTTCCTGCCTTCCCTGTACTGGAAGTATGCCTTGAGCAGACCAAGTACCAGAAGGGCTCCGGCTGGGAATGCGATGACTCTCATAGGAGCGATTGAGATGACAGGAACTGTGATTACACAGCCTGGAAGTGTGATTGTACCAGATCCCAGAACCTCTCTGATCAGGGCGATAAGGGTAAGAGCCAGTGTGAAGCCGATACCCATTCCCAGACCGTCCAGGATGGATGGGAGAACCTTGTTCTTGTTGGCGAATGCCTCAGCACGACCAAGGATGATACAGTTTACTACAATCAGAGGTACGAATACACCCAGAGCGGCATAGAGTGCCGGAGCGTATGCCTCCATAACCATCTGTACGATAGTTACGAACGATGCGATTACTACGATGTATGCTGGGATTCTCACGTTGTCTGGAATGAAATTCTTGAGCAGTGAGATGAAGATGTTGGAGCATACAAGTACGAAAATTACACCTGCGCCCATACCCAGAGCATTGATAACCATTGTGGAGGTTGCCAATGTAGGACAGAGACCAAGTGCGATAACAAATATCGGGTTTTCTTTGAAAAGACCCTTGGTGAATTCCTTAATCACTTCTGGCCTCCTAATTTCTTAGCAAATTCGCTTCCATACTCAAGTGCCTTTGATAAGCCGGTAAATGTGATGGTGGCACCAGTCACTGCATCGGCATCAGCAGACTCAAGCATAGTCTTCTTTACAGGAACCGGCTTGTCTGCGCCAGTACCCTTGAACTTATCCATATAAGCTGGGTTCTCTGCCTTCTTTCCAAGACCCGGGGTCTCGGCATCTTCCATAAGCTTGGCATCGATAACTTCACCGTTGGTCTTGAAGTTGGCAAGGATGATCAGGTCTCCGCCATAGCCCATGTTCTTAAGGCTAAGGATATAGTTGGTGACCTTTCCGCCGTCAGTAACAGGGAAATAGTAGTTAACCATAACACCGTCACCCTCAACTCTCTCGCCGATTGTTCCAGCCTTATTGATTACAGAGAGGGCATCCTTCTCGGCCTGTGCCTTGGAGATTGCAATCTGCGGTGCGGTGATTCCGTTTACCAGAGCCAGGACAAATGCTGCTACCAGACAGATTACTGCAAGCTTAACAGCGATGATAATGATATTTTTCATTTCTTTGCCCCCTTCTTTGCCGGCTCAACTCCGAACACTCTGGTCTTGCTGAATCTGTCGATCAGCGGAACAGCGATGTTCATAAGTACGATTGCCAGTGAAACGCCCTCTGGGAAGGATCCGTAGAACCGGATGAGGAATGTGAGGAAACCGCATCCGATACCAAAGATTATCTGTCCCTTTGAGGAAAGAGGTGTGGTGACCATATCGGTTGCCATGTAGATGGCACCCAGCATAAGACCGCCGGAGAGCAGGTTGAACAGCACATCGCCTGTAAAGAGGCTGTGGGTGAACTTAAGTCCGCCGAAGATCCATGTGAACACTGCGAATGTAAGGAGGTATGCACCAGGGATTTCCCATGTGATGACCTTGCGGTACAGCAGGTAGATGCCGCCCAGGATAAGGAGCAGCGCAGAAACCTCGCCGATACAGCCGGAGATATTTCCAAGGAAGAGATCCAGGTAGCTTACATCATAACCAGCCTGCTTCATATATTCGATAGGACCGGATACAGAACCAGAGAAGTCCATCATTCCAGTCTTTACAAATCCCAATGGAGAAGCGCCGCCTACGGCATCGATGGTGGCAAAGTTTGTGCTTGGAGCACTCCATTTGGTCATATAACCTGTCCATGAGAAGAACACAAAAAGTCTTCCACCCAGAGCCGGGTTCATCCAGTTGCATCCTAAACCGCCGAAAGCCCATTTAACAACGAGCATTGCGAAAAGCGATGCCAGGAACGGAATGAACAGAGGAACTGCAGGCGGCATGTTATAGCCTACCAAAAGGCCGGTAAGCACTGCAGAATAGTCTGTCAGGGTAAACTTCTTGAAGACCTTGCACATGATATATTCGCCAAGAACTGCACCGATGATGGAGACAGCGATGACGATAAGAGCCTTGACTCCGAACACAACCACACCCCAGATACCGGCAGGAATCAGCGCGATGATGACATCCAGCATGATTCTTGAGGTTGAATCAGGATGATGAAGGTGCGGAGAGCTTTCAATTATAAAATTATTGTTCATTTTCAACCCTTCTTTGGTGGCTTTGGTGCCATTCTCTTTCCAAGTCTGAAGCCCTGGACAAGCGGAATATTTGCCGGGCAGACAAATGCACAGCAACCACACTCTTTACAATCCATCAAGTTCAGCTTAAGAGCTTCTGCATACTTTCCGGCATTGATTTTCTTGAACAGTTTTGTAGGCTGGAGTCCGATAGGACATGCCTTGAGACAGCGTCCGCACTGGAGACATGCTGTCCGCTGGCCTTTCTTGGCCTCTGCTGCATTGAGCACCAGGATACCGGATGTTCCCTTGATTACCGGGGTATCCAGATCGCTGAATGTGAATCCCATCATAGGACCGCCCATGATCAGCTTTACGGCATCGTCGGTGAATCCGCCGCACTGCTCAACCAGGTCGCCCACCTTGGTTCCTACCTTTACCAGATAGTTGCCAGGATTCTTGATTCCGCCGCCTGTTACGGTGACTACTCTCTCATAAAGCGGCTTACCAAGTGCTACAGCCTCGTATACAGCGTTTACTGTTCCGACGTTGGATACAACTGCGCCGATAGCGATAGGAAGTTTTCCGGATGGAATCTCCTTGTCGATGACTGCCTTGAGAAGCTGCTTCTCATCGCCCTGTGGGTATTTGAGCTGCAGAGTGACAATCTCGATGTCGCCGCCGTTCTTTGCGGCAAACTCTGTCATCTTCTGGATTGCATCGGGCTTGTTTTCCTCGATTCCCACGAAGATCTTTGGAGCGTTGATAGCTTTTGCGATAATTCTCATACCGGTGAAAAGCTGCTCTGTCTTCTCAAGCATAAGCCGATGGTCTGCTGTCAGGTAAGGCTCGCACTCAACACCGTTGATAACCAGGGCATCTACCTTGGAATCAGGTGGGATAGAGTACTTAACATTCACAGGGAATGTAGCTCCACCAAGACCTACAATACCAGCAGCTGCAATTTTATCAATGATTTCCTTAGGGGTAAGCTTTTCCCAGTCCGATGGCTCGAACTTAACCTCTCCCGGTTTGAAATCCTCAGCTGTCTCCACAACAACTGCCTTGGTCTTCATTCCGCTTGCCAGGTAGATATCCTTGATCTCCTTGACAACACCTTTTACTGAGCAGTAAATGTTAGCAGAAATAAAGCCGGCAGCCTTTCCGATAAGCATACCCTCGTTTACTTCGTCCCCTACCTGTACTAAACATTCAGCAGGAGCGCCGATATGCATGGACATAGGGAATATCAGGGTGCCTTTCACCTCCGCATTGCGGATGGCTATAGCATTTGACAGTTCCTTGTGTTTGCCCGCAGGGTGAACACCACCTTTTGAAAAAGTTTTCATGCCGTTTACCATTTTCTCCTAATTAAGAAGTATTATTAATTTGTTTAGTTTCATAACATCATATCCATATTTAAAGAAAAGGTAAACTGGGTAAACGATTATTTTTGGGTACCATAAAAAGGAAAAAAGTGATATAATTCACATATGATTCAAGCAAGAAGATATTTCAGGCTCATAGCCTTCGCAATCTCGGTAACCTGCATAGTGCTCTGCATGTTCGACTGCCCCCGTTTTGGCGAGCTTTTCTCCTATTTTACCATCCAGAGCAATGTGATGTGCCTTATCACCCTGTCCCTGTCCATCAGGAAAGAGCCGCCGGCCCTGCTGAGGGGACTTGCCATGGTGTGCATCACCCTCACCTTCCTGGTGTACCATACTATGCTGCGTCCTGCAGACTTTACCCTGACCAACCTGGGAAACCTTAAGAATATATCCAACCTTTTTGCCCATTACCTGGTGCCGTTCTGCGTATGGATAGACTACCTGCTTTTCTGTCCCAAGGGGCAGATGCGGCGCTTCTACCCGCTTAAATGGTTGTGCTATCCTCTTCTGTACCTTGCCTATATCCTGCTGGTCTACAAGCCGCTGGGAGGCACTTTTGTGGTTGAAGGCGAGCTCTGCAGAGTTCCCTACTTCTTCCTGGATGCGGCCAAAATAGGGGCTGGCGGCGTGGCACTCTGGTGCGTGCTTATAGCATCTGGGTTCCTTGTACTTTCCTATCTGTTTTTACTTGTGGACCGACTTCTTTCGCGTTGACTATATTTTTTAAATATATTATACTGAAATGTTAGAGAAGTGGAAATCACAGTGGAAAAGTCACCCGAAATATTGCGGCAGGAAGCAGTCAACTATATAAATATTGGCGATCTGGAAAAGGCAGAAAAGAATTTCAGGCTCCTGCGCGGTTCAGATATGTCTGATGAACGGGTCAAGACCGACACCATGTATACAGGCTTCTGGCTTTCCAGAAAGGCCAAGTACCGGGAAATAGAGGACCACTACAAGAGAGGGATTTTCATACTCCGGCAATGGAAGGTGTTCCAGGACTATATAAAAGGACGGGAACGGGACGAGAAAGTCTATTCTGCCATAAAAGCCAGGGTTTTCAGCCAGGCGCTGTACAGTTTCTCCAGGTTTGCCAGCGAGTCCAGGATTTCGGATTCCGCCACCCTGTTCCACATAGGGGTGTGCTACAAGAATATCGGCAATTATATGGAGGCCATACGGAACCTGGAGGCGGCCAACACCAAGAAGAACAGCGATGCCGCAGTTCTTGCCGAGCTGGCCGACTGCTATGAGATGGTGGGCGAGACCAGGAGAGCCAGGGTGTTCTTCCGGGAGGCCTTCTACATCGACCCCCAGAAGGTGGATCTGGATAACCTGGAGTCGTTTATGATACACCAGCTGGAAGATCTGGTGCTGAGTATGGGATACACCGGGGCAGCACTGAAGGAATGGATTCCTGTATATGGGGTGCTCAAGGGAGTATTTGATATAAAGCGGGAGCTAAGGCCGCTGGAGACATCTCAGCTTAAGCAGTCCATAGTGACTTTGGAGACAGCCCTGAATGATGAGGAAAACAAGGAGCTGAACATCCCCCGTCTGATAAACCGGTATTTCTGGCTTATAGATTTCTACGACATAATCGGGAATGACAGCGGTGCCAGAGAGAACACGCTGAAAAAAATAAGGGATTTAAACCCTGCAGTATATGAACTTTATACAAACTGATGGAGAAAAACTGAAATGGATACAAACATCACTGAAAGAATAAGCCATCTCCTCAACGAGGAAAAATGGACCCGCGCTGCAATCGGCAGCTTTTCTGTCTCAAATTTTGATGAACTTGACAGCATTATCAAAGAGATTGCTGATGATGAGACCAAGGAGGCAGTGCTTGCAGACTGCGAAGAGCATCTTGCCCATAACAAGAACAGCATCATCGGTCTGTATATATCTGGAATACTGACCCTCTCCAGAAACCGGCTGGACGACTCCAACATGCTGCAGCTTATAACACTGTTCACCGAGGCCGGCAAATGGAATGTGGCCGAGGCTCTGTGCAACAAGATGCTGGCTTTGGGCGACAACAAGTCTGCCCTCAAGATCCTGGCCGACTGCTATAAGGAGCAGGGACAGGAAGAGAACAAGATTGCGACCTGGGAGAAGATTATCCGGGTTGACCACGATGAGACCGACATAACTAAGGCTCTGGCCGAAAAGTATGAGGCCGACGGCGAGAAAGAGAAAGCCATCAGCTACTATAAGAAAGCAATCCTCAGATATTCCCAGAAGAAGCTTTTCACTAATATAAAGGAAATCTGGACAAAGCTGCTGGAACTGGATCCGGAGGATCTGGATTTCTTCCACTATTTCCTTAAGAAGATAAGCCGCACCATCCAGGCCGAGAAGATAGCTATGCTTATGGACGACCTGTACAGACACCATAAGGCTGACAAGGACTGGGACAATGCCATCGGAATGCTCAAGGAGATTATCGCACTGAACTTCAAGGGCGACGAGGTTAGAAAAGAGATCATCGAGTGCTACACCGCAAAATATGGCGACCTGCCCCACTTCCAGAATGCCCTTAACGACTCCAACCTCTCCCAGAGCTGGAGACCGCTCAGCGATGCCATCAACGACTTCGAGAAGTACATCGACTTCGCAAAGGGCAACTTTGTATACCATAACGACTGGGGAATCGGCCGTATCAAGGCAGTGAATGACGAGGCCATAACCATAGACTTCTTCAACCTTGAGACAGGCAAGACACTGTTCGGACAGGATATGGCAATCAAGATGGCTGTAAGCCGCCTCTCCATCCTTCCCAAGGACCACATCTGGGTAATCAAGTGTACACACAAGCTTTCAGACCTTAAGCAGATGGTTTTAGGCGATGTCAAGGGAACTCTTAAGACTATCATCAAGAGCTTTGACAACTGCGCAGACCTCAAGCTTATTAAGAAGGAGCTTACACAGAAGATAAGAAAGGAGGGTATCCTGAACGCAAAAGAATGGACATCCTGGAACCAGGAGGCCAAGAAAGTGCTTATGGATGATCCCGAGTTCGGCAACATACTGGACAAGAAAGGCTTCTTTGAGGTGCGTATAAAACCTATCACTCCGGAGGAAAAACTGTACAATGTATTCAAGAACAAAGGCAGCTTCTTCGACAAATATACAGCTTATGCCGACTACCTGAAGGCAAAGGTTGAGAAAAACGAATACTACAACGATATGCTGGATTATTTCTACAACGCCTATAGGAATACAGGAAACATGGGCGAGAAGATAAGCAGCTGGCTTATTCTGGAGAACACAGAGACCCCGGCAGCCGAATCCTTTGCAGAGCTCTACAGCCAGATTCAGGATGTGAAAGAAGCATTCTGCGCTATCCCGGAACGGCAGAAAGAGCTGCGTGAGGCATTCCTCAGCAAGATCAAAGAGACAATCCCTGAATGGCAGGATGTTTACTGCAGCCTGTTCCCATACTATCTTGATTCCTTCATCCCAACTGCCCTTATAGAGGCTGGATGCACCGAAAAGATCAAGGATGTATTCAAGAAGGTACTGGACCAGTTCAAGACTTACAGGAAGCCATTTGTATGGGTCTGCGAGAACGAGGACATCTATTCATTCATAAAGGAGATCATGCCACAGGAAGAGAAGATTCTTACACAGATGATCCTTCTGCTGGACATCACCAACCGCGAGGTTGCCGGTAAAATCAAGAAGAATTCCGAGGATGACCTGAAGACAAGCAAGAAGATAGTGCAGTATCTCTTCATGCCTAAGGACAAGAAGAAGAAAGACAGCTTGAGCCGCCTTGATGAGTACATCATGAATGTGGACCAGAAGAGCGCCAAGCAGATGCTCTTCCGCCTCGAGGGTGTATCGGGGCTGGACTATGAGATTCTGGCTGAATTCAAGAAGAAGCTCCAGAAGAAGTATCCTGACATGAAATTCGAAACAGAACGGACTTTGGAGGTTGTATCCGGCGGTGGAATGCTGGTTACCCAGGCCGGTATGGACAAGAAGCAGGCAGAGCTTAAGTATATCCTGGAGGTCGAGATTCCTAAGAATGCCAAGGAAATCGGCGATGCAAGAGAGCTGGGAGACTTGAGCGAGAACGCAGAGTATAAATATGGAAAAGAGAAGCAGGCAATGCTCAGTGCTGCCGCAGGCAAGCTGACCGAAGAGATCAACAGCGCCCAGGTATTCAATAAAGCTAATCTGAAGCTGAACAAGATTTCCTTTGGAACCAAGGTGACACTGCTCAACATGGATACAAACCAGAACGTAGTTTATACTATTCTTGGACCATGGGAGTCTGTTCCGGAACAGAATATCATCTCTTATCTGGCTCCGCTGGCTGATGAGCTGCTGGAGGCAGAGGTGGGCGACGAGCTGCACTTTGAGATAAACGGCACCAAGTACAACTTCAAGGTGCTTTCCATTGAGGCTTCTGATTTAATCTAAGAGATTTAATCTGATTTTTAAGTCATCCTGGACTTGTTCTGGGATGACTATTTTTTTCTCCGCAGCCACAGCATAAAGAGGGCATCCAGCTTAAGCACTTTGTACAGGGCCAGGACTATAATGGCAAAAACTGCACAGACTGCTAGGAATGCGCCCAGGTAGCTTAGACTTGCCCCCCCCTTCCACCAAGTGCTGCAGGAACGCAGGTAGACCAGTACTGGAATCATGCCGACGGCAATTGCAATAAGAATCTTGGCCAGTTCCTTGAGCATGGCGGTAATAGAAAGCTCTTTTGAATGGAACTTGATGTCGGCCAGCATGAAGCAGGTACCCAGGGTAAAGGATATTGTGTTTGCCCAAGCAAGGCCGGCGACACGCAGCGGGGTCTCCTTGAGCCACAGGGAAAGAAGCACATCCATAGTTGCAACCAGAGCAGCAAAGAAGAATGGTTTCTTATAATTGTTAAGCGAATAGTAGTACCGCTGTACAAAGTTGAAGGCGCCGGTGCCAAGGAGACCCCAGGCATAGCCCTGGAGCACAAAGCCTGCCATGGCAGTGTTGTCCACTGTAAAGGAGCCCCGCTGCATTCCTATGGAGATAATGTCGTAGCCCAGGAAATACATGATCACAGATGATGGTATCAAGAGCCCCATAAGGGAGATGATGCCTGTGGTAAGGGTGTTTGTCAGCTGAGTAAGCTGGCCGGTGGCCCCCTCCTTGCTCATCTGGGGGAACAGTACTGTGGTTATGGAGGCAGAGAAAATGCCGAAAGGGAGCTGCCAGAACACCAGGGCATAGCTTATGGCAGATGAGCTGCCTGTCTCCAGCCCCGAGGCAAACCGCATGGCAATCTGCTGATTTATGGCAAAGATACAGGAGGTGGCCAGCACCGGGAACCAGTTGACCATAATCCTGCTGAACTTCTCGTTCTTGAAATCAAAGGAAAGCTTAAAATCGTATCCCAGCTTCTTGAAAAGCGGACACTGGAACAGTATCTGCATGATGCCGCCGGCCAGAACGCCCACTGCCATGGAGTAGACTCCCATGCTCTTGTGCAGGCATAAAATGCTTACTATGACTGCGATTGAGAAAAGGATTGGGGTCAGGGCCGGTATGGTGAAATAGCCGTGCACATTGAGCACTGCCAGAAGCACTGCGCTTATGGAGATAAGCAGGATATAGCTGATGAACCAGCGGAAAAGGGATACAGCCAGCAACTGGAGCTGGGGGTCTGCAAAGTCCAGCAGCACCTTGTTCACCAGAAAATCGGAGAAGATGATGGAGAGGACACATACAGGAACCAGCACCACAACCTGGAAGGCCATGATGTTGCGCACTATTTTCCGTGTTACAGAATGAGGCTCCTTGTTTGCCAGAGAGCCGGCAATGACAGGGATGAAGGAAGAGGATAAAGCCCCCTCTGCCATCAGTTTTCTCAGGTTATTGGGAATGTTGAATACAGCATTGAGGACATCGGCCTTGCCGGAGCCCCCGAAGACAGCACCGATCATGACTATCTTAACAAAGCCCAGAATTCTTGAGAGCATGGTGCACAACATTACAGAAATTGTGCTTAAGCCTCTGCGTCTGTTCTCGCTGCTATTCCCTTTCTCCACCTGTGTACCTGCTTAAAAAATCTTTCTTGAAAGTCTCAAAAGAGTCGTTGTCTATGCTCTTCTTTATATCCTCAACCAGGTCGTACATGAACTGCAGGTTGTGGATGGTGGCCAGCATCGGCCCCATAATCTCGTTAGTCTTGAACATCTGGCGCAGGAATGCCCTGGTGTAGTGCTGGCAGGTGTAGCAGCCGCACCCCTCCTCTATTGGGATGAACTCGGTGGCAAACCGCTCCTTCTTCATAGCCAGGAGCCCGTCGTGGGTGAATACGGCACCGTTCCGGGCAATGCGGGTGGCATATACGCAGTCCAGCATATCGACGCCGTCCTCAAAGGCCTCCAGCATGTATTCGGGAGTCCCCACACCCATCAGGTAGTGGGGTTTGCTCTCGTCCAGGTGCTGGCATGTATAGGCCAGGAAATCCTTGAACACCGCCGGCTCCTCACCTACAGAAAGACCTCCTATGGCAATGCCGGGCAGATCCAGCGAATTTATGTATTCAGCGCTCTCCTTCCTAAGATGTTGGAAGAAATTGCCCTGCACTATACCGAACAGATTGCCGGCCCATTCTGGATTGCTCTCGCGGCAGCGGAGCCACTCCTCCTTGCATCGGGCTGCCCACCTGTGGGTTATCTCCATAGCTTTTACAGCATCGCGTTCTTTGATGCCCGGCGGTGTGCACTGGTCCAAGGCCATTAGTATGTCGCTTCTGAAGCCGCACTGCAGCTGGACTGCCAGTTCTGGGCTCAGCATGTGGTAAGAGCCGTCGATATGGGAGCGGAAATGCATCCCCTCCTCTTTTATCTTGCGGAACGGCGCCAGCGAGAATATCTGAAAGCCCCCCGAATCGGTAAGTATATTGTGGGGCCAAGATGTAAACTGGTGCAAGCCGCCTGCCTGCTTTATCACATCAATGCCTGGGCGCAGATAGAGATGGTATGTGTTCCCCAGTATAAGCCTATAGCCTATGTCGGCCACATCCTGGTGCTTTATAGCCTTCACGCTGCCATTGGTCCCCACCGGCATATAGACCGGGGTCTCGATGGTGCCATGGGGCAGGACAATGCGGGTGCGGCGGGCTTTAGACTTTGTACTTTTCTTAAGTATAGTGAATTCCATATCTATCTACTTTAAGTATCGGCATTTTTAAGCATTATTAGACTTAAAATAATAAATGTGAACAGAGCCCCCCAGGCCCCCGCCAGCGGCGGAATATATCCCATCTTGGCAAAGAGCATAAGCACCATCTGCAGGATATAGTACCCAGCTGCGATTATCATACTGGAGAGAAGGCTCATCAGGAGCACGTTCTTCCTGAATTTTCCAGTAAAGGAGATGGAGATGAGGGCTACAATCAACGGAGTAAAGGTGAAGGAGAACCGCTTGTAGTACTCGGTAAGTGCCTCCCTGTACGGGAGTCCCGCCTTCCGCAGGGTCTCTATCCAGGACTTGGCTGTCTCCATCTCCATCTCCTCCACATTCCGGGATATATTCCTGAACGAGCCGGGGGCCTGGTCGTATGATTCATCCATCATAATCCGCTGCTGTTTCATGGCGTATAGTTCCTGCTCCGGATCCCATTTGAATATAACCACATTGTGGAACACCCAGCAGCTGTCGTCCTCGCTCCACTCCGCCACATTGGCATCCAGCCGCACCGGCCAGCCCGAACCGTCGTTCTCGGTTATGACCACGTTGGAAAGAGTCTGCTCCGCATCATTGTAATATTCGGCGTGGTATATGCGGTTATGGTTATGGTCTATGATTGTCACATTGGCATTGTTATAGTTCCGCTGGCTGTTCAAAAGGTTATAAGTAAGCTCCCCCTTCTCCCTGTATGTCCTTATCACCACCTTCTCCTCAAAATAGAAAGAGCCGAGGCTCAGCAGCATGCCGATGAAGATGAACGGAAATACAAATTTATAGAGGGAGACACCACAGCCGAATATGGCTATAAGCTCGTTGTTGGCATAGAAATTTCCCAGAGTATAGGCAATGGAGAACAGCACCGAGATAGGGAGCGAGAACACCACGCACTTAGGGAAGTAAAGAATTGCCACATGGAGAATCTGGCTGAGGGGCACTCCGTTGTTGATATAGCGCCAAAGGTTGGAGAAGACATCAAGAAGCTCCAGGATAAGGACAAAGAAGAGGATTGACGAGATAAGGTAGCGGAAGAAATATCCCATGGACATCTTGTAAAGCAGTCTCATCTTTTTACAAACCTCACAATATAGAGCACCAGGGCTATGAAAAGGATTACGAAGTTAGGAATCCACATAGCCATGAAGCTGTTAATGTCGCTTTTTATTCCTATGGTGTGCCCTGCGAACATCAAGCACCAGTAGAAGAGCGAGAAGATAAGGCCTATTCCAAAGCCTACAGTACGGCCGCTACGCTTGGAGAAAAGGCCGGCAGGGAAAGCAAAGAGTACAAAGCAGAAGCAGGAGAAAGGCAGCGAGAACTTCTTGTAGAACTCAAGCTTGTGGATCTTGTAATTCCGGTCTGTGTTCTGCTCAAAGAAGGCCTCACCATACTGGGTCAGCTGGGCCCTTAAATCGTTTATCAAGGCCTCTTTGTCCTCAGTACCGGTGGAAAAGAACCAGTCACTCATAGCCTGAGATATGTTGGGGCCCAAATAGGAAAGCCTGCTTGCCTTATCAGCCTGGAAATCATTATCCATCTTCTTGAGCCTGTCATACACGTCCACAGTACTCATCTCCCGGGGGCCCAAAGTCCGCACCGAGGATGACATATTGGCCAAAAGTATGTTGTAGACCATCCGCTGGGCAGTGAAATAATCGTAGTCCATCCTCTTTTTCTGATCGCTGACATGGCTGAAAACATTGTGAAGCTCAAGAGAGATTACGCTGTTGCCATTACCCTTCTCGTCGCTCAGAAACTTGGCTGTATCAGCGGTAATGACACGCTGGTTACCATCCTTATCCTTGTCCAGGATCATGATATCGTGGATCACATTGTCCTTGATATCTCCTGTCACTATCACAGTGTCCAGGTATTCCTTGACCGAATAAGGAACCAGCTCCAGGGCCGGGTTGGAAAAGATAAGTTCTCTGTAAAGCTTGGTATATTTGATGGTGCCGTAAGGCATCAGATAGTCGTTTATGTAGAAAGAGGAGACCGAGAATACAATTCCCAGCACAAGAAGAGGATAGAAAATACGGATATGGCGGATTCCCAGAGCCTGCATGGCCAGAATCTCGTTGTCAGAGGAAAGGCGCCCTACTGTCATAAGGCAGGCAACCAGCGCGGCAAAGGGGAAAGAGAGAGATATCATGGAGGGCATGAAGTAGACCAGGAGCATCACCACATCTTTGAATGGCACATGCTTCTCCAGTATTTTCTCTGCCAGGAACAAAATCTGGTTTACAAAGAAAATAAAGAAAAAGAAGCAGAAGCAGACAAAGAAGGAGAAAAAGAATTCCTTGCCTATGTACTTATATATCCGCGAATAAGTCCCCATTATCCCCTATACTCCTGTGGAACCGAACCCTCCGGCACCACGGTCTGTGGCATCCAGTTCATTGGACAGGGCAAACATGCCGTGAATAACCGGTGCTATGACCATCTGGGCAATCCTGTCGCCCCTCTTGATCACAAAATCCTCTGAGCCATGGTTTATCATGATAATCTTGACTTCGCCACGGTAGTCGGAGTCAATGGTGCCAGGAGTATTCACCAGGCTTATGCCATGCTTTATAGCAAGCCCGGAACGTGGGCGTATCTGAGCCTCATACCCTATCGGCAGCTGGATGGAAATACCGGTGGGAACCAGATACCGCTGACCCGGCTTAAGAACTATATCCTCCTGGACGCATGCCTTGAGGTCTGCGCCGGCAGCTTCGGCCGATGAATAGACAGGGAGAAACTCCTTATCTTCGGCTTTGCAGATAACTTTTACAATTTCCATAGTCAACCATCCAATTCAAAAAAGGGATATGCGAACCCGCATATCCCCTTGATTTATTCCGTTATATTCAGAATTATTCTTCGTCCTTTTTTTCTCTGTCTTCGAATCTTCTTCTGAATCCTCTGTCTCTGTCGCGGCCGAAGCGCTCTGAACGCTCTGGGCGCTCACGCTGTGGTTTCTCCTGCTTTGGCGGTACATAGGTAGGATCGATAGCCTCGATATAGCTAAGGTTCATACGGCCCATCCGGTCAATTTCAACCAGCTTTACTGGAATCTCCTGGCCTTCCTTGAGCACGTCTGTAACGTTCTCTACTCTATCCTTGGAGAGCTTGGAGATATGGCACAAGCCCTCTTTTCCAGGGAGGAACTCAATGAATGCACCGAAATCGGTGATCCGTTTTACTGTTCCATTATATACCTTGCCTACTTCAGGCTTCTCGATAAAGCTTTCCACCAGTTCCTTTGCAAGGAGAGCCTTCTCGAGGTT
>JAEEGK010020435.1_pt1 | contig 14086 bp, 10 predicted proteins | sample 8958771 | NCBI WGS metagenome assembly JAEEGK01 (sample SAMN16246547, study PRJNA631951) | gut metagenome | biome: gut microbiome; feature: rumen; material: SC-attached | host: Bos | place: Iran: Karaj | collected 2018-10
TAAGGATATTCTTTAAATAATTTTTAATCTATTATTATTCCTAAACTCCATATCTTATTTTTAGATAAATCTTCTTCATTATTTAAAATTCTGGTGAAATGTTTCATTTCAGAAAAAATTGACTGTTATTCCTATAGAATCATATAAAATTTATAATAAAAAATATACTTATCCAAGGAATTCAAAAATCGTTTATAAAAAAATATCATGTAATTACAAATTTATTAATAGTTATTTTATATATTTTGAATTTTTTTTTACTTTTGTACATTAAAATAAAAGAACTTTAAATATATTATAGGTTTATAAATTTTAAAATAAAAAATTATAACATTATATTTGTATTTACTATTTATTAGTAAGAATTAAATTCTTTTTTTTAATAATTTAATAAAAAAAATAATTTAGTTAATAAAAATAATAAAAATGAATCCCATAAAATTAGAAGATGAAATATATGAAATTAACAAATGTATATTAAATTTAAATAAAAATATAAATTCAATTGATGAACAAATTTCAAAAAATATAAAAGGTGATATATCAGAAATTGAAGAAACAAATTCAGATGATTCTCAAAATTACATAATAAACAAACATAATATAAAAAAGCATTTTTATACAAAAAAATGTCAAACTTTTTCAAACGAACAAAATAAAAATTACATAAGTGAACAATCAAGTTTTTCAAAAGCAACAAATATAACAAGAAGTGTTAAAAGAAATAGTTCAATTTCTCCTGATTCTTTAAGAGAAGTAAGTGAAATTATAAATAAAACAAATCAAGATTTACTTGAAAAAAATATAATTGGTGATGAAAAAGAAGAATTTAAAATAAATCCTTATTTTAGACATTCTTTTCATTCTTCTAAAAGTATACCAAGAAAAACTAATTCACTTTGTTTATATCAAAGTTTTAATAATATTTTTTTTCAAGATAATGTTTTATTTAATGAGAATGGGAAAAAAGAAGATGATAAATTAGAAGATGATATAATTGAAGATGAAAAAATTGAAGATGAAAAAAAAGAAGATGAAAAGAATGAAGATGATAAAAAACAAAAAGAAAAAATAGATAGTAAAAATAAAGTAAATGAAGGTTTTACATTGAAAAAATTAATAATTCCAAAAAAAAAACTTGAATTTGTTGTTGATAAAATATCACATGATAAACTTTTATCTCCTTATATTAATCCTAATCAAAAAAAAAAAGAAAAAATTAATAAAATAATAAGACTTAAAAATGATAAATTTAATATTGGAAAAAAATTAAATTTTTCTCCAAGTAAACCAACTCATAATACTGTATATATTAATTATTTCAATTCTGATTTTAATAATACATTAAAAAATAAAACAAGTAATTTAAAAGGAAAATCTTTTAGAAATGAAAAATGTAGTTTTGAATTTAATAAAACAATGCCTTCTAAAAAATTACAAACAAATGTTATAAAAAATAACATAATTAAAGAAAATAAAACAATTTTAAAAATTCCAAACAAACTAATAAATCAAAAAATTAAAAATGACACTTTGAAAAATAATAATGAAGTAATTAATGGTAGAAAAAAAAGAAATAAACCATTAATTTTACAAGAATTTAAAAATATGTCTCATGACAATTTAGAAAATATTTTTATGATTTTAAAAGAAATTAATAAATTATCAAAAGATGAAAAAAGTAATGATAAAATCTCTTTATTTTCTGAATTATTTAAAAATGATAAAAATTTTAAAGATATGATAAATTGTGCAAATAAAATAAATGATTTATATAAAAAATGTTGTACAAATAAAAAATTTCTAGAAGTAAAAAATTCAATTTTAAAAGAATAAAGTTATATAGATTTGAGTAAAATTCTAAATGTAAATAGTATAATGATATAAATAAATTTAAAGATTTTTTTCGTAATACTTTTATATTAAAATTAAGAAATAAATTAGAGTTATTTATTAATTAAAACAATTCAAATTTAAAAATTAACTTTATATTATTATATACATTAAATAAAAAGATGATAATTAAATTCATTTTCATATAATTAAAGTTAATTTATTAAAATATATTAAATTAAATAAATTCACATTATACTCATCATTAATATGAATATTATTTTTATTATATTCAGTTTATATTTTATTTATTTATATTTATTAAATGTAATGTTAAATTATTATATTATTATTTAAATGTATTATTTGAAAAGTAATAGAAGTATTTATTATTTTTGAAGAAAAATTGTAATGTTTGAAAAATTCATCATTATTATTTTATTCATTTTCAATCAATCAATAAAATTTAGGTAGTTTTTCTATATATTATATTGTTTAAATAATTTAGTATCCATAAATTATTGTTTAATATGATAAAAAATACGATAAAAAATATTTTAAAAAAATATTAATTATTTAATAAATAACTTTAAAAATATGGAAAATAACGAAAATGAATCTTATGAAGAAGCTTATACTAAATTTAATCTAACATTAATTTATAATAATACAAATATTACTGTTAAAGTAAATAATAACAAACCAATAGTTTCAATAAGAGAAATTGCATATAATATCTTTTATCCTATAAATGGAAAAATTCAATTAATTTATAGAAATAAAGACTTAACTCCATTTGAACAAATTCCAATAATTCAATATTTTAAAAATTTAAACAAAGCAACAATTATAATTAAACCTTTATTATTAAATGAATTAAAATCAAATAATAATTTACAAACTGGAAATAATTCATTTAATATAAATGAAAATGATATGACTTTACTTGATAAAAGTCAAATAGGAAAAGTAAATCAAACTCAAATAATAGATTTAGACACAACAGATAAGAATAGAATGATGTGTGTAGATTGTAAAAAAAACTTCATATATTATTATTGTAGAAACTGTAATTGTTTCTTATGTAAAAATTGTAAAGAAAGATATGATTCATTTCATTTTAATCACAAATCATGTTTAATAAATCCAGAAAATATAACAGAATGTATTAGAACATATATTAAAACTTTACATGAAGAAATGGGAGTTTTAAAAAGAGATTTTGAAAGATTTGAAAAAGAAAATAAAAATGTAACTTTAAGAGAAACTGAAGAATGGAAAGAAGAAACTTTAACAAAATTAAATTCATTAGCTGAATATACTCATAAAATTGAAGAAGAAACTAGAATTAATGGTGAAGTTATTAGAGATAATTTTGATGCGAAAGAGACTGTTGAAAATATGTATAATCAATTATTAAATACTAATCCAGAAAAATCAAAAAGTGTTGAAAAGAGTTTTGGTGTTTTAAAAAAAATTGATGATGAAATTAAAAATGTTAGTGAAAAAATTGATGAATGTATTAATTTAGAAGCTCAAAAAATTAAAGTTGATAAAATTTTTACTCCTTTAAATGATAAGTTAGATGAAATTATTAAAAAACTTATTCCTGAAGAAAAAAATGAATAAAAATATATTAAAGTTAAGTTTTAAAATTTATATTCATTTTTTTTATCCAAAAAATTTTTATTAAAAAATATTTTTATATATTTATAATTAAATAAATAAAATATATATAATATATTTTTTTTTAATTATTCATTATCTTCTTTTATAGTTATTTTTTTAATTTTATTTTTAAATGTATGATTTTTTTTTAATTGATTTTTTTGTTTTGTAATTTCTAGAATTTTTTCATTAATTATTCCTTCATCATCATTTAATAAATCTATAATATTTCTATGTTGATAATCTACAAAATTTTTTTTATTAATATCATTTTCATCAATTTTTTCATCATTATTATTAGGAAAAAAATCAAAATTTGATTTATGTGTTTTTATATTTTCATAATTTATTTTTTTTGTTCCTATAAAATTTTCAAAATTCTTTTTATATATTTTTTTAACTAATTTATTTTGTGATTTTAAAATATGAAAAGATACAATTTTATAAACTTTATTATCAGATGATTCAACAATATCAATATTATTAAATAAATTTATCTTTTCTTCAATACTTAATAATTTATTTTCTAAATCTTTAATCTCTTTATCAATCTCTTTTTTTTTCTTATTTTTATTTGACGTATTACTACTATCATTTAAACTATCAATTCTATTTTGATAATCATTTTTTTCTTTTTCATGATCAAAATGAAATAAATAAGTATAATATTCAGAATTAAGATCAATAAATTTAGAATAAGAAATAATACTTTCATGAATTAAATTACTTCTATTATCAATATTATTTATTGGTATTGGAAAAGAAATTCCAAGAAAAAAACCAGGAAATTCAATAGAATGAAAATTATTATCTTTTATATTATAACCTATTTTTATATTTGAATATAATTCAATTTCAAAAACTTTTGAAAAATCTGATAAATCATATAATTGAAGAAATAAACATGAATAAATTCTATTTACAATTACACATAATATTCCTTCTTTTTTAAATTGAATAAATTTATTATTTGTTCCTTTTGAACAAATTGATAATTTTACATTTGATACTTCTATTATTGTTTCTTCTTTTGATAACATATTTGATATACATTGCTTAACATTTTCTATATTTTCTTCTGAACTTTCCATTTTTATTATTTTTGAATTTAATTTTTATACATTTTTTTTTTATTTATTAATTTTTTATTTGAATTTTTATAAATTTAATTTTTGTCGCAAGAAACAATAATATATTTAAATGTCATTAAATAAAAATGATGAAGGACGAAATGTTAGTTTTTCAAAACGAAGATTTAATTTAGAAAAAATTGCAAAAGCAATAAAAAGTTCAAATATAGCTAAATCTGCAAGGAATAAAAATATATTAAATATAATAGATAAAAATCTATTACCTACTAGACAAGTGATTATTCAGAATTTAACACTCAAAAAAGAAACAAAAGATAAGAATAAAACTCATACTTATATACTAAAAAAAAATAAATCATCTCCAAATATAATTGATTTTGACAGTGAAAATAGAAAAAATAATTCAAATAATAATCAAAGTTTTATCAATCAAATAAGTGACTTTAGAAAAAAAATTGAAAAAGACGCTATATTTAATATAAAATTTTATAAAAGAAGTAAAAATAAAGAAATAAAAATATATTCTTTTTTTAATAAGGAAAAAGAATCTGATTATTTAAAATTTTTTAAACCTATTAAAAATCTTAAACACATTTGTGATTATTATGGTCTTAATTTAAATGATACTAAATATAATCTATTAAAAACACCAAGAACATCAAAATTAGGTGCAATTGTAAATTTATTTAAAAAATATGCATTAAATGATATAAATAAAAGCCAAATACAAATAGAAGGAAATAAAAAAGATACTCAAAGTTCATTATTTTTAACAAATGGTAATAAAATAAGATTAAAAAAAAATTATTCATCTTTAAATAATAAAATAATAGAAAAAGATTGTAACATTGTTTTAGATTGTATAAAATCAAAAACAATTGATAATAAAAGATTAGCCCAAATACTTTCAGATAAAAATATAATACTACCCACAATAGAATTATTTAAACAAGATCCAATATATCAAAGAATACATAAAATAGATTCAATGCTTCCAAAAATAATAAATAATAAATAATCTATAAATAAAAAAAAAAAATTTTTTTAATAAAATAAAAAAATACTCATCATTTATAAATTATAAAACTAATATTAAATTACATTTATAATAGAAAAAATATTTAAAAATATTATTAAAAAAATATATATTTAAGCATAATAATAAAACTCTGGAAAATTTCCACTTTGAACATTAGTTCCATAAGTGGAACCTTGAGTAAATTTATAATAAAACTCAACACCTTTTTCACCTTCAACAGTAGAAACTCCTCCATTACCATAATATAAATAACAATAATTAGAACATTGAAATTGAATAGTATAATCAATATTTTGTTTAATTACAATAGGTTTTTTAAAATTAATAGGAATAACTGCAGAAGATTGATCAGCTGAAGGTAAAATTTCAATTATTTCTTCACATAATAAATTTGTAGGTATATCATTCTCATATATTTTTAAAGTACCATTTTGTGTTTTTCCCTCATGTGAACCATACATTCCAACACCAGTTAATTTTATTTTTTTATTACATGAAAATGTTATTCCATCCGTATTATATGAATACCACCAATTTAAAGTATGATGAAATCTATTTACTTTACAATTTACTAATTTTTGACCACAAAGTAATATTTTACAATTTGATTTTAAATTTAATTGTTTGAAGGTAAATTCATCTTTTAATTCAGTTCCATTTGTTACTAGTAAATAATCACTTATTGATAAATCTATTATTTTCATTTCTATTATTATTTTTTTTAATGTTTCTACATTGCCATTTACTGGTAATGTTATTCTAAACCAATTTGATATTTCTTTGTCGTATACTTTTATTAATGCTACGAAATTATTTGATATTTTGTTTAATGGAAAATTTAATTCTTGTTTTGTTTTTGATATTTTTATTGTTCCTATTTCATTTTCTATTTTTAATAATCTTCCTATTCCTTCTGGTGTCATTACTAATGTTCCTAAATTTAATATTTTTTGATTTATTTGATTTATTCCATGTGATTTTTGTTTTTGTTCTATTTCTCCTACTGAGTTATTTATTTCTGTATTAAAAAATAATTTCCATTCACCATTTTGATCTTGTTTCCAAATTGATTGTTTTATTTGATTCATTTAAACACAGATTTATAAAATTAATTTTTATTTTTTTAAATTAATCTTTATTTTAATATTATTTTTTATTTTATTTTATTTTTATTTTTATGAATTTTTTAATTTTTTACTGAATCATTAAGTATTTTATATATATAAATCCACTATTATTACTTAACTTAAATTATTAATTAAAAAAAACAAACAAATCCAAACTTATTATAGTTGGATACCACTAAAAAAATAAAAAATAAACATAAATAACATTTAAAAAAGAAATGGATTCCCTAATCGATCATCTTTCAGAAGATGAGATAAAAAGTTTAATAAAATATAATAAAATAAAAGCCAACCCTCATTTATCTTCCATATCTGAAAAATTATTATCCATAGAATTAAAGAACATAAAACAAAAAGCAAAATTTAACACAATAACAAAAGAAGTAGAAAAAGAGCTTTCCGAATTAGAAAAGCAGATAAAATCCTATGAAAATCCTCCAATAAAAGAAATACCAACAAAACCAATAAGAATATACATTGATGGTGTATTTGACATAATTCATAGTGGGCATTTCAATGCAATTCGTCAAGCCAAAAAATTAGGTGATATTCTAGTAATGGGTGTTAATAGTGATGCAGATGTATTAAAAGTTAAAGGACCAACATTAATGAATGAAAATGAAAGAGGTGCTTTAGCAGGTGCTTGTAAATGGGTTGATGAAGTTGTTATTGGAACTGCATATACTCCTTCAATTAAATTATTAGATGAATTAAAATGTGATTATTCAAGTCATGGTGACGATGTTGCTTATGATGAAAATGGTGTTTCTGTTTATGATGAAATTATAAAAGCTGGAAGAATGAAATATTTTAAGAGAACTGAAGGTGTTTCTACTACTGAAATTATTGGAAGGTTATTACTTTGTATTAAAGATAATATTGTTAAAGGAGAAAAGGATAAAATGGAAATGACGACTTCTAGTGAATTAATTAAACAACTTGCTGAATTAGATGATTTTCAAAAAAATAGAAAACCTGTTATGTCATCTTTTTTAGCTACTTCTTGGAGAATTACTGAATTTTCTAATAATAAAACACCTAAAGAAAATGATAAAATTATTTATATTGATGGTGCTTTTGATATTTTACATATTGGTCATATTGAAGCTTTGAAAAAAGCAAAAGAATTAGGAGATTTTCTTTATGTTGGTGTACATGATGATTATACTGTTAATAAATTTAAAGGAAAAAATTATCCTATTTTAAATTTAAATGAAAGAGTTTTTAATTTATTAGCTTTGAAATATGTTGATGAAGTTATTATTGCATCTCCTTGGAAAGTTACTGAAGATATGATTAAATCATTAAAAATTAATCTTGTTGTTCAAGGAACTACTCCTAAAACTGAAGAAGATTATTTAAATATTAAACCTGAAGATGATCCTTATGAAATACCAAAAAAATTGGGAATCTTCCAAACAATTACATCTAATTATGATTTATCAAATGATATTTTAATACAAAGATTAATTAAACATAGAGAAGCATATATTTCAAAATATTTAAATAAAGCTAAAAAAGATGAAGCATTTTTTGAAGGAGAAGGAAAAGAACAAATTAAAGAAATTTAAAGAATTATAAATATATTATATTAGAAATAGAAAAATAAATTAAACAATAAAATCATAAAAATAAAAATTTAAAAAAAAAAAATTTAAATTAATTTAATTTTATATTTAAATAAATATAAATTTTTAAAAATGCCAAGAGAAATAATAACAATTCAAGTAGGTCAATGTGGTAATCAAGTAGGAATGGAATTTTGGAAACAATTATGTTTAGAACATGGAATAGGTCCAGAAGGAATAATAAAAGAAAATGCAATGAATGGAGATGATAGAAAAGATGTATTTTTTTATCAAGCAGATGATGATCATTATATTCCCCGCTCAATCTTAATAGATTTAGAGCCAAGAGTAATTCGTTCAATTCAAAATTCAGATTTTAAAAAATTTTACAATCCAGAAAATATATTTATATCAAAAGAAGGTGGTGGTGCAGGTAATTGTTGGGCAACAGGTTATTCTCAAGCTGAAAAAGTAGAAGAAGAAATTTTAGATATGATAGAAAGAGAAGCAGATGGTTCAGATTCATTAGAAGGTTTCATGTTAATTCATTCAATTAATGGTGGTACTGGTTCAGGTTTTGGAAGTTACTTACTAGAAAAATTAAATGATAATTTTCCTAAAAAATTAATACAAACATATAGTGTCTTTCCAGATTTAGCATCAGATTCAGGTGTAGTTACTGCACCATATAATTCAATTTTAACATTAAAGCGTTTAATATTAAATAGTGATAGTGTTATTGTTTTTGATAATAGTGCACTTAATAGTATTGCTAGTGAAAGAATTAAAATTGAATCACCTTCATTTGCTCAAGTTAATAGTTTAATTAGTACAGTTATGTGTTCTAGTACAACTACTTTAAGATATCCTGGTTATATGAATAATGATATGATTAGTTTAATTGCTCCTTTAATTCCTACTCCAAGATGTCATTTTCTTATGACTGGATATACTCCTATTACTTTAGATAATGCTAAAACACTTGTTAGAAAAACTACTGTTTTAGATGTTATGAAAAGATTACTTCAAAGTAAAAATATTATGGTTCAAGGAGGTGCTAAAAAAGGTTCTTATATTAGTATATTAAATATTATTCAAGGTGATGTTGATCCTACTCAAGTTCATCAAGCTTTGCAAAAAATAAGAGAAAAAAAAGTTGTTCATTTTATTCCTTGGGGTCCTGGAAGTATACAAGTTGCTTTAAGTAAAAAAAGTCCTTATATTGAAACTGCTTATAAAGTTAGTGGATTAATGCTTGCTAATCATACTAGTATTTCACTTTTAATGAAACAAATTGTTGATAGTTTTCAAACTTTTTATAAGAAAAAAGCATTTTTAGATCAATTTAGGAAAGAAGATTTATTTAAAGATTCACTTGATGAATTTGATGATTCTGCTGATGTTACTCAAAAAGTTATACAAGAATATTTAGCTTGTGAAAAAAAAGATTATTTAGATTGGGGTGAAAATAATAATAAAAGTGATGATATGAATATTTAATATAAATTAAAAATTAATTAATAATTTTTACTTAATTAAAATATTTTATTATTTTTTAATATAAAAAAAAAGAAAAAAAAAATTAGCATTATCCAATTAAAAAAACTATAATTAAATTTAAAAAATTATTAAATACCACATGTTTATTTAAAATTAATTATTAAATCAAAAAATCAATGGAAAGTGACGCAGAATTAGATTGTCAAAACATATTAAAAAAAAAGGATTACTATGAAATATTAGGAGTAGAAAAAACAGCAGATGAAACAGAAATAAAAAAAGCATATAGAAAACTAGCAATAAAATATCATCCTGATAAAAATCAAGCAAAAAGTGCAGGAGAAGCATTTAAAAAAGTAAACCAAGCTTTTAGTATATTAAAAGACAAAGATAAAAGAAAACATTATGATATATTTGGAACAGATCCAGAACAAAATGGAATATCAGAAGCTTCAGATTTTAATCCATTTGATATTTTTAATATGTTCTTTAATGAAATGGGTGGAATTAATTTAGGAAATTTAAATACTGGAACAGGAACAACTAGAATTAGTTTTAATAATGGAGGAACTACTTTTACAGTTTATTCAAATGGTTTTTCTGGTTTTGATGATGATGATATTTTTGGTCAATTTTTTGGAATGGGAAATATGAGAAATACTAAAAGTAGAAGAAGAAATAATAATAATAGTAATGAAAGTGATAATAGAAGAAGAAGAAATAATTTTGGATTTGATGATGATGATAGAAAAAAAGAATTTCAGAGACAAATGCAAAAAATTAGTTTTTGCTTACAAATTTGTCCTTTAATGTGTTGTTTAGTTTTTGTTCTTATTCCTTTTTTTATTAGGGTTTTGTTACCCTTTTAAATTATGTAAGATAATGTTTTATTTTATTTTATTTTATTTTATTTTTTTTTATATTGTAAATAATATATTTTTTTTAATTTATGTTCATTCAAAATTCCTTTATATTTTTTGTTGATGATAAAATATCAAATTTTATTATGTTCTCATTTATTTCTGGAGTTATACTTTTTAATAAACATTTATCAAAACTTAATCTTATTGGTAAATAAATTGGACCTTCTTCAATATTATTATATATTTTTTCTGCTTTTTCAGGAATATTTACTTTTACTTCTCCAACTATAATAATTAAATAATAATTTTTTTTTATTTCAACAATTGCATTTAAGTCTTTATAACTTGATAATTCTAAAATAATAATTATCTTATTTTCTTTTTTATTTATTTTTAATATATATTTTGGTTTAATTACTTCAGGATTAAATTTATTAATTTTTACTTTATCCGGAAGTATAGGTTTATAATCTTCATTTTTTTTTATTTTTATTTTTGAATTTTCAATTGTAATATCTTCTACATTTAAATTAAATCCAAAAAATTTTAATGAATTATTAGCAAGAAATTCTATAAAAGGTTCTGTATATAAATACATACCATCTTCATTTTTTTTGTTCTTATAGAAAGAACTCTCTTTAACTATTGAATATTTTGTTGAATAAATAATTGTTTTTTCAATAAAATCAAAAATTTTATTATTTTTTTCTTTTCCTTCTTTATTAAAATCATTGTACATTATAACATGTTTTAAATAAATATTATTGTTTGAATCTTTTTCATATCTTTCAAGAAAGATATTTTCATCTATTTTTGTATATCCTTTATTCTCTTCAAATGTTTTTATCTTTTCTTCAATTTCATTTTCATTACATTTATATAAATTATGTATAATAATTAAATTTGAAGATTTAGGACATTCATTTTTAATTTTTTCATAATATTTTTTTTCTTTTTCATCTTCATTTCCTTTAACATAAAAAATTGTACTTGTATTATTTAATATAAATTGTTCTATAAAATCATTAATTCTAAAATAATCATAATATAAATTAGCAATTTCAATTCCAGTTTCTGCTTTTTTAATATAAGGAATATTACCAATTCCTTTAGTATCAAAAAAAATAGTTACTTTTGTTTCATTAATAATTAAATAATGAAGATTTAAACCTAAATGAGTTTCATATGTTTCAGTAATAAAATTTCTTTCAAATGATTCCTTATATTTTATATTTATTCTTTTACTTATTTTTTGGAGAATATAAGTTTTTCCTGTATTTGCAAAACCAAATATTCCTGCGTTTATTGCAACTCTATATTTATATTTTGGTACTAAATATTGTTCTCTTACTTCATCTATAGTTTTATTCAATATTCTTTCCCAACCTTTTTCACAAAAATTTGAAATTGAATTTATTTTAATTATTTCATGATAAAAATTGTTTTTATCAGTTTTATCAGAAATGGGAAGTGTTGTTATATTGTTTTCATTAAGTAAATTTATATAAAATTCTTTTACTTCTTTGCATTGTTCTAATGATAAATTTTCATAACCTGAATTTTCCGAAAAATGAATATTTTTCATTTTTTAATTAACTATTTTAAAGAATATCAATTCCAAAATAATTGTCAAAAAAAATAAAATATATATTATTCTCCTCATTAAAATAAAAAAACAATTATTTTAAATTTTTATTTTTAAACTAAAATTATAATTAATTAAGATATTATACTTTTTGTAATATTTAATAATTTTAATCTTTCTACTTTTAATTTATTTCTTGTTGTTGATAAATAAAAATTATAATTACTGAAAATTATCAATTTTAATATATTTATTTCTTTCTATATCCATCTTGTCACTTTAATTCAATTATTACTTAATTTTTTATCTTCTCATAATTTTGAATTGATTAATTAGGATATAGTTTTAATTTATTTATATTTAATTTGATTTTTTCTATAAATTACTGAAAGTTTTCTAATTAATTTATTCAATAAATTATTTTTTGTTCTTAAAAAAGAAAATAATTCTTCAAATTAGAACAAGACATGTTTTATAAAAATTTTTTTCTTGATAATTAAATTAATCTTATCCAATTTTAAAGAGAAAAATTATCGATTAAATTTAAAATTATAATAATATATTAGGTTTTAGTAGATTGATTATAATAACTATTATTTTACCAATTAAATCCATTACTTATTTAAAAATATTCCCTTCATAAATAAATTTAATAATATTTTTAATTTATTTTTATTATCAAAAATTAAATATAATAAAATTTATTGATATTTAATAAACAATGGGAAGATATTCAAAAGAAAAAAAAATAGTTTATCTTAATAGAGATAAATATTTATTATTAAAATATAATTATAAAAAACTCAAACTACATATTAAAAGCCAAAAATATAATTATCCCAATCCAGAAATAATTATAAATGAAGATATAATAAGCCTAGTAAAGATTAGATAGATTATAAAAAAGATGGAAATGAAAAAGATGAAGAAAATAAAATAAATTATAAATTATAAAATAAAGTTTCTGAAAGTACTAGAAGAGAAATAGTTGAAGATTGGAATAATAAAAAGTAATAAAAACTAATTAATATATAAATGAAAAAAATTTAAAAATAAATAAATCAAAATTTAAATAAATAATATATTAAAATATATGAATTAAAATATTTAAAGAGAAAATATTACAGAAAGAAAGAGTGCCCATATTTTATATATATTCCATCTATATTAGTTCACCTGTCCGCACTGAAATTCGTTCTATATTCTTTTCTAATTAATATAATTTATTTTTTTAGAAAGAAAAAATATCCTTCAAATCAATTGAATTTAATTTTAGTAATAAAAGATTGGAAAATGATAAAATTGTAGCGGATTATAATATTATGAAAGAATGCCCAAAAAAGATGATTAGGCAAATTAAATGTTGTGAAGAAAAACTTGTTTAGATTGAAAGTAATAATACAAAAATTGAGCTAAAAATTTGCCTTTGTAAAAAAATCATAAAATTAAAAGAAGCTATTGCAAAAATATTAGGATTATAACCTGAATATCAAGAATTAAATTGTAATGGAAAAATATTTAATAAAGATGTTGATTCTCTTATTCTTTGAAGGTCAGAGAAAACTCAATAATAAAAATAAAAATTAATTTATCATATGAATATAAAATAATGTAGTTTGAGAAATTTTAATTGTTTGATATATTATGAGATTATTTATTTTATTTATAGTCAAATTAAATTACTTTAATATATATAAAGTTTTTAGATTACTATTTGAAATTATAATATTTCTAAAATAATTTTTATTTTATTATTTGTAAATAGTCCACAATTTTCCATTACTAGTTTTTCCTTTATTCATAAATCCATTA
>JAEEGK010020437.1_pt1 | contig 14086 bp, 8 predicted proteins | sample 8958771 | NCBI WGS metagenome assembly JAEEGK01 (sample SAMN16246547, study PRJNA631951) | gut metagenome | biome: gut microbiome; feature: rumen; material: SC-attached | host: Bos | place: Iran: Karaj | collected 2018-10
GTCGGTGATATACTCGTCAATATGTATAGGAGGCTCTCCCCAGTTTGAAGTCCGCCAAGACACGTCAACACCAGTGCGGAAAGCATAGTTCGGCAAAACTTCGTAAAGGTCGCTGCTATTTTGCGGTTCAAGAATTGCTTTTGTACCCGCCGTGGTGTAAGTGGCACAAGAAGTTGCCTGATATACTTTTAGACCTTCCTGTTTTGAAAGTAACGGATTAGTTTCGCGCTCATAACCGTAGAGTTGAAAATTTGCCTTTCTTGCCGACTCGCCTATAACAAGCACTACAACGGTCTTTTTGTCATCAGAAATCTCTCCGTCAGGCAGTTTTATCTCTTCAACCTGAGCATCATGATTGCTGCTTATAACACGGAAAGTATTTGCAATATACGACCACGGCTGCAACAATCCACCTAACTCGGTATCGTGCTGACCAATCCAAAGCGTATGACTAATATTCATCAAGGCAACCACAATGATAATACCTAATGCACTTAAACAACTGATTGCCATTTTTTTTACTTTCCCGAAGTCAATAGGACGTAACAAGCAATACAAACCCGTTAAAACGCCAAAAGCAAAAACAAAAAGAAACAACGACAAACTAAAAAAACCGGAGGCTTCCGAATATCTCGTATTGAATACATTTTCGATAGTTGTAGAATCTATCATTACGCCGTAAGTGATAACAAAATAAACAGCGGTTGCATTAATGAGCGAAAGTATCGCAAGCAATATACGCCCAACTTTTCTGGTTAAAAACATTATCAAATATGTCGCAAAAAAGTTCATTGCCAACATAACAACAACTAATGAGGTCAATAAGAATATTTTTCCCCCTAACGTCTCGTTGATATTGTCAGCGACATAATTAAAAAAAGGTATGTTGAAAAACAACAACGTTCCTATGCTGAGTACACAAGAAAATTTTAAAAGCGAAATCGGCTTACGCAAATACTCCATTACTTTATTAGATTTCATTCTTTATTTGGATTTTTTTTTCAAAAAGTTTGTTTTTACCAAAATAATAAACTATGTACGGGACACAAAATCCGATAATACTTCCTACGCATACATCAGAGAGAAAATGTTGCGAAAGGTAGACTCGCGAATAAGCCCCAAGTGCTGCACATATCAACAGAGAAAACATCATTACAATAATCTTAATTTTCGCCTTACGATCCTTAGGGTCAGCAGTCTGCTGATAGCGATATGCCAAAACAATAGCCCAGACAGTACAAAAAACGAAGAATGTAGAGGAATGTCCCGACGGAAACGAATTACTGCTATGCAAATCCACGCCTTCAACACACGGAAAAATCAAATCCGGACATTTCTCAAAAGCGCGTACAGGCCGCTCCATATCAATAGAATGTTTCAAAACATACGAAATTGCTCCTGCCGTCAATTCACTTATAGCAAAAAAAATGGTGATTCTATATTTTTTTACAAACAAAGGAATCAGCATAAATACATATAACGGACATTCCGCCAAAAAAGAATAACATCTAAAAAAATAATCTAAAACAACTGTATGATAGGAATTTAGCATACAATGCAACTCTAATTTCGGATACCCGCACAACAATCCAATTACAATACAGAGCAACACCAAATATGATATGCTATAAACCACAAGCGTATTCTTCATAACTTATTTTATTTGAGTGCGCAAAATTACAGTTTTTTTTTCTAAAAACAAAACAGCAGCAAAATAATTTTAAAATTTTATTCTGCCGCTGTTTTGTTTTTCCGAGAAGACAAACGCTTAAATCATTTCCTTTCCTCATAATATTCCGCTGCCGCTTCGAGGTTTTTGCTCAGGGCACGGCTTGTGAAGGTTGCACCGCTCACAGCGTCAATGGAGGGAATTTCACTGAGATTGATGCCGCGAAATTTGGGCAGCATTTCTATCTCCACTTTCTCCAAATAACTCGGCGTTTCTTTGTTTTCGAGGATTTTAACGTCCTGAATCACACCGTCTTTGATGGTAACTTCGGCGGGAACTCTGCCATTGTAGCCGCGAATATCCTTGCACAATTCGGTAGTAACAATCGTGTAACTGCCGTTGCTGTTTTTGTGCATATTTGGGTCGCTACACGATGCCGCAGACATCAGAATGGCAACCGCAAAAATAATTATTGTTTTCTTCATTTTTTATGTATTAGTTTTTGTCAAAAATTGATGAATAATGATGCGTTGATCCATTTTTCGTCGTGGCTGCCTGACGCGGGGTCTATCATCGGACATACAGAATTGTAACCGATTGATTTGTCGTACTTTGCATCGTCTATTCGGCTGCCTGACGACATGAAACCGCAGAGCCTCAATCCAACGGAAAATTTTGTGAAATTGTATTGATAACTCATTTCGCCAGCCACAATTCCAAATTCTGCCGCAAAATACGCATACGGCGCAAAACACGTCTGAAAATCAACGTGTGGAATGGCTGTGTTGCGGATTTCAACATCGTAATTATGTTTGATTGCGCATTGACGATCGTACAAAATTCCCGCGCTGAAAGTGTGCTTGCCGCTGCGGGAATCCGCCTTATAATCGGCCTTTATAGTTGGCGTAATATTCAGATTTTCAACACCATAATGATACTTGACATTTTTTTCATTGCGACGATAAACATTTGCACCCGCCTCAATGCCAATTTTGTGATTATGTGCGGCTAAATATTCCACGCGCAGTGAATTTTGACTCTTGATTTCGGAAAATTTATAATTCTGTTCCTCGGCAATTTTGCGGTAGTCGTAGGTGGAATTTGCAACGTCGGTCATATAACGCTCCAAGATGTTTTCATAGCCTTTTCTCATCAAAATTTCCGACAATGAGGAGAGCCGCAACAGCCATTTCCCCTGAATGAAACTTACTGAAAATTCGGGAGTTATGGAATGATTGCGGGTGTTGTAGAGTTTTACAATGTCGCTCTCCTCGGTGTACATTTTTTTGAAATCATAACCAAGAGAAACCGCCGTTTTCAAGGCTCTATTTTCAGGCGACAAGTACGACAATTTAACGCCGGTATTGTTGATGTAATACATTCTCGAAACGCCAAACGCCACGACGCTTTCCTTGTTGTCATAAAGTCCAAAACCATAAATCACAAAAAATCTCTGTTGCTCGCCCGGCCGCCAATATCTGTCGTGCAAATATTGTTTGTTTCGTGTGTAATAAGTGCTGAGCCACAGCGAGTTGCCGTTATTAAAATACTTTCCCGCACTGAGTTGGAATGTGAGGAAAGTAACATTGTTCAACGACCTTGGGTCTGTGAGCCGCCAAGCCTGTTCGCCGTAAAATGAAAAGTCGAATCCAAAATGCCAATTTTCATATCGACGTGCATAACCGCCTTGCGCACAATAAGTTTCATATTTGCTGTCGCCGCCCGTGGAGTCGGTGATGATGTACGGCAAATACAATTCGGAAAAACGCATTGCATTCCACGAAATCCCCGTATGTTTGCCCGATGCGTAGAACGCCTTGCCGTAAAGTATGCCATACTTATCATAATCCTTCACTCCATAGCCATAAATGCCTGCGTCGCGGCTGCCATTGCCCTGATACACAAGGAAATCGCCGTCCAATTCGCCCGCCGAACCAAACACCGAAACCTCAGCCGTGGAGCATAATGAAGTGTCGGCGCGGCGTTGTTTTTGGATTGTGTGATAACAAGCCGTCTCTTGCATCTGCGCGTAGATTTTGTGGTGTGCGGATTCATAAATATCTGCATAGCGACCGCCTGACGGTGAGAGAGTTGCGCCCGGATTTTGTTGCGCAAAGGCGGCTGCAACTGTCAGCAATGATGTCAAAAATATATACAATCGTTTCATTTTCCAATGTTTTTAGCGAGGTTGAGAATCAATTCCATACCGAAAAATGGATTGCTCCATTCACGTTTTGTGCGAGCCGATGTGCCGCTGGCGTATTGAGGGTGAATGTCAAGAATGCCATTGACGAAAAACGAGAGTTTTGCATTGTCGCTGAACTCCTTTGTAACCTTGATGTTCCACATCATATAGACCGGTTTTTCCTCCTCGGCGTATGTGAGCGTGGTGGACTGACGACGGAGTTGGTTCCATTGTTTTTCGGAATTGTCATTGATTTTGGCGGCGATGTCGGGTGTTACATTATGGACAACATTCTCAAAATCAATGTATTGGTATGGAATTTTCTTATAAACTCCGGCGAAATTGTCGGTGTATTGTCGGGTCTGAATCCATATCAACTGAAAGAAATTTGTAAATACCATTCGGAATTTCGGGATGTGGGTGTTGAACCAAAAATTGGTGTTGAACCTGTGGAGTTTATTTCTGCCGTTGAGGTCGTAAATGCCGACGTATGGGTACATACTGTTTCCAATGCGGCTGTTGGGATAGAAATACGACGGCAGCGACGTGCCATACACCGTGTAATAATACGCGCCGTTGATTTCAATATTGGTCTTAATGCTTGATATTTTGGGAGTTATGACACGATATTCAATGCCGCGTTTTATGACCTTTTCGCTGTTTTTTACCTGCGTGAACGTGGCAAACTCGCTGAAATTGTCGGCGATGTAGTCCTCTTTTTCAGGTCGGCGGTCTGTGATGTCGGCGTCGGGCTTCAATTCCGAAAAATACGGATATGTTACCGGCGTGTAAAACCTGAAATACTCAAAACCCGTGGACGAATGTTCATAAAACGCCGTCAGCGACACTTCAAAATTTTTGACTGAAAAGTCGTAACCACCCTCGATTTTTTCATTTTTGTTTTCCTTGATGTCGGTATTTACGGCATCAAAAATCTTGGTGTAGGTAATCAGGTGGCGGTTTTGAGGGTTGTTGGTGTAAGCATTGAGCACCCAAAAATCCTTGTAAATTTTTTCGGGATATAGGTAATCCATCGTCGGAAGTTTGTTTTCAATTCCATAACCAAGGCGCAAAGTGTGCTTTACATTATCGCCTGTCGAAAAACTTGCATTCAACCTCGGTTCGGGCAGGATTTTATGATGGAGGGCGTACTTGCTATCGAGGTTCATCATCTGCGTAAAACGGTATCCAAAGTCGATTTTGAGGGTCTTGGATTCGCTCGGACGGTATGCCCACGACGAGAGAATGTAAGCCGCGCCGGTCTCAATGGCAGGTATCTGATAATTGCGCCTCGGACGCATATATGAATTGTCGGAAGGGAACGGCGGGAGTTTTTCATTTTGAATTACCGCGCCGTCGCCACGGTTTTTTACAGCGGTGAAGTCCGCGCCGTATTCGAGTGAAAGGCTTATTTTTTGCGCAATGTCAAGGCGGCTTTTTACATTAAGTTGAGCATAGAAATTGATGGGTATATTTTCAATATAAAAATCGCTGTAATACATTGTAGGCAAATAAAATCCCTCACTTTCGCCCTCCGAATACGAAAGCGGCATACTCTTGGGATTTGCGGTGATGACGCAATAATGGCGGTCTATGCGGTCGCTTGTGCGGGCGAGCGAAGTCGTAATTCCCACTTGCTCCACCCACGCGGAATTGAGGTTTACTTTCGCTTTGAGCATCAGGTCGGTCTTGTTGTAATCAGCCTTGTAAGTCTCGTTATATTCGTATGTGAGTTCGTCTTTTTTCATCTTGTTGACCGAGAGGGTCTGCGCCGCCTTGAAGTCGATGTCGATGGAGCGACCGTCGCCAAACTTGATTTGGTTGTTGTAATAAGCCTGAGCCGTGATTCGCGTGAATTTTTCCATCTCCTCGCGTATGTCGTCGTATGAATAGAGATAATCTGCGCCGATATGGAGATTGCCAGCCTTCGGACCCAGCGAAAAGCCCTTCCCGGCGTAGAAAAGTTTGTTTTTGAGGTCGATTTTTGTCCTGATTCTCAGCGGTGAAACGCCATATTTGGAATTGACGAGGATTTGACCGGCTGAAAGGTTGCCATATTTTGGCGATGAAATTCCACGGTTGACCTCCACGCTCTGAATGTGGTCGGTGCTGATGTAGCGCATATCAGTGCCGGAATTTATGCCCGTTCGAGCCTTGATTTGACTGTCGCCGGAGCCGCTGTAACTGTTTTCAGTAATGCCCACCATCTGAATCCTCACGCCGTCTGACGTCTGCGGCACGCCGTCTGACGTTACCGCAATGCCGAGCGACGAGTTTTTGTCCGCGCCCACCTGACGGCTACTGTTGAGGCTGAATTGCGTCATTGGATTTTCGGTATAGACATTGCCCGGCAATAGCACAGCAAGGTCGCCGAGGCTTACGGGCTGCAAATATTCAATGGCGGTTTCGCCGATTTCGAGTTTGTCTGCCTTGTGCCGCCGCGCCATTATTTCCACTTGCTCAACCTTAAATGTGGCGGTCTGCATTTGGATTTCGACGGAGATGTCGCCGCCGGAGATTTCCACATCAACGGTCTTTGTTACAAGCCCCATTCGCCTTACCAAAATTTTGTGCCGTCCGGCGGGAATGTGGCGGAGTTCAAAACGTCCGTTCTCGTCGGTGATTGTGTAGGCGTTGATGGATTCAATGCCGAGTGTCGCAAAGCCCGCGTATCCGTTTTCTGTCTTCACAACGCCTTTTATGCTGTAATTGTTGGTCTGTGCAAATGTCTGAGATACAATTAGTAATAGTACAAAAAACAATAATATTTTTTTCATTGGTGTCAATTCCAAAAAAATAGGAGACCGTCATCGTTTTAGCGACAGCCTCCTTGCCTATAAATGAAAAGAAAATTTTACTTGTTCCTCCATCCAGCGGGGAAAGCGTGCTGAGGCGTTACGATTTCGCAGTCGTCGGTGGAGTTGTTGGTGTCGGCGTATCCGTCCTTGTCGTTGCCCTTGCGCTGTACCAAAAGTCCTGAATGGCAGCCTTTTACGAGTTGTTTGCCGCGATCCACGGTCTGAGGCAGCGGATTTGTAACGATGTCAGAAGGAATGTGTCCCGTAGTGATGCCGTCGAGAATGTCTGAGGCTTTCACGCTAAGCATCTGGATTTCAACACTGTTGCCGTCCTTATCCTGAACGGAAGCCACGGAAGTGTTTTCACTGAAAAACTTGTCGAGGGTTGCCTGTTCGCCGTTTTCAAGTTTGAAGATAAACGGGCAGTAGAATCCCCTCGGATGCTGATAAAATCCGCCAATGCCGCCGAGGTCGTTTTCAGCGGGGAAGATTTCCTTCACGTTTGGCACTTCGGGATTGTCGATGTCGCTGGTGTAGAGTTGCGGGTCGTAGATTTCAAAATCTGCGCCCGAAAGGTCAACGGCGTTTTCATACTTGTAGGTTACGGTCTTGGTCTCGCCGGTCTCCTCGTTCTTCTCCTCATACGAGCCTTCTGTCTCGGTGTGATTTGCGGCAGTGAAGGCTACAACGATTTTTTCGTGAGGCTTTACGGGGTGTTCGTAGCCGGAGCCGGGTATTACGATGATGCCGTGTACGGGAACTTTGCCGGCGTTGTAATACTCGTCGTACCAACTTTCCTTCTCGGTGCAAGAAGCCTGCATCGTGCAGCCCACGGCAAGACCGTCGGCGTAGAGAATGTTGTCAGTAGGATTGTAGAGCACCATATACTGATCGGGGTGCATCATACGTCCAGCGTTGCGCTCGCCATTGAAGAATATCTCCGAGAAGATAAACTGATAGTCAGACTGTTGAGCGGCGGTCGCAATCAACTTGACGTCCACATTCTGGTTTGCGTCCTTGATTGTTACGTTTTCCTTGCGGAAGAAGATTGTCTTGCCGTCGGCGGCCTTTTCAAGGCTGATGTCATAAGTTCCAACCGGCACATAAACCTTCACTTTGCCGCTTGCATTGTCAGCGAGGTCGCTCTTGGAGATTGTGAAAGTGTAGGTGTCCTTTGACTGCACGGAGATGAATGTGATTGTGCAACCGTCGAGGTCAGCGGACGAAACCGCGCCGTCCACGTCTGCCGACATATTTACGAATGCGTCGATGCCGTCGTAAGAGTATTCGCTCTTGTTGTCATCGTCGTCGCAAGAAGAGAGCACAATGCTCCCGCCTGCCATTGCCAATGCAATAGCAAGATTAAAGAATTTTGTTTTCATTTTTTATGCTTTAATTACTGATTAATAGACAGTTAAGTAGTGATGATTATTTGGCGCACTTGTCGCCGCAATCTTCGGCAGAACCCATTGCCTCGGGGTCGTTTTTCTTGACACAGCAATCGGCGAATTTTTCAGCCTCAAAGTAGTAGAACGGATAGAAATCCGAATTGTGGGCTGTCATCCACTCATTCTTTTCGGCGTTGTCTTTCTTTGTGTTTTCGATTTTTGACTTGATGTTTTCGGCGGCTTTCAATGATGCCGAATCAGATTTTGCAGACACTTCCGCCAACTTTGCCTCCAACTTGATAACCGCGCTGTCCAAGTCGGATTTTGAATATTTTTTGACGCGGAGAGAGCCGGTGATGTTGGCGTGCTGACCTTTGAGACACTGATTGAATTTTGGAATGTCGCCGCCCGCAAGCACGTAAAGTTGAGCCGTTGTGTCTTTCATATCGGTGAAAGTCATATTGCTGCCACAATGACAAACACGGGTAACATTCGCCTTGATTTTGATTTGTTTGTCGAGCAAGTATTCAGCCGAATCCAACACTGTGCGCGGCGAATAAACGCCCTTGCAACAATCTTTTGTTTCTTCTGCGCATTGCTGACCTTGTTTGGCTGCGCCGCCGCAGGAAATAAGCACGGCAGCCATAATCGCCGCCGAAATCGTTTTTTTCATTTTTTTCTTTACTAATGTTTGTTATTTAATCACGGCGCAAAATTAGTGTGGAATTTTTATAGGGGAAATACCTTAAATTAGGTATTTTTTCAGAGGAAATAGTAATCTAAAAGTCCAATTGAAGGCTTTCCAAGCCAGTTTGTAAATATTTATTTTCCCCCACGATGTCTCAGCCATGCCGCATATATTGCGCCCGAAATGTTGTGCCAAGTGCTGAAAACCGCTCCGGGAATTGTGGCTAATGGATATTGTGCAAAATGCGCGGCAGCAAGTCCGGCGGCAAGCCCTGAATTTTGCATTCCTACTTCGATAGACAAAGCGCAACATTTGGGTGCTTGAAGTTTCAGAAGTTTGCCAACACCATAGCCGGCAGCATAGCCGCAGATATTGTGAAGTATCACTACAAAAATTATCAATGTGCTTGTAGATAATGCGTTAAGAAGTTTTTCGGAACTTGCCGATACCACCGCCGCCACAATGGCTACAATCACAAGCGAAGAAACGGCAGGCAGAATTTTTACAATTTTTTGTGTGAATTTCTCAAAGAATTTATTAACCAAAATTCCTAAAATTATCGGTATCAAAACCACTTTTACTATCGAAAAAAACATATCTAAGATATTTACGTCTACCACTTCGCCAATATAAATTTTTGTGAAAAGTGGTGTTAAAAATGGTGCAAAAATCGTTGAAACTATCGTCATGCCTACCGACAAAGCAACGTCGCCTTTGGCAATGTAGGTGATTACATTGGAGGCAGTGCCGCCCGGACAAGTTCCTACCAACATCACGCCAATTGCAAGTTCGGTGGGAAGAGCAAATATTTTTATCAGCAAAAACGCTATCAACGGCATCAACGTAAATTGTGCCACAAATCCTATCAACACATCTTTGGGACGGCTAAATACGATTTTGAAATCTTCTGTCTTTAATGTCAGTCCCATTCCAAACATCACCACGCCAAGCAAATAGTTTATCGAAGTGGGTTTTATCCATGTAAAAGTTTGAGGTTGCCATAACGCAATAGCAGCCACAATCAACACTATGAATGCCATATATTTAGCAATATATTGGCAGATTTTTTCGATAGTTTGCATTTTTTTACGTTCAATTAACATCTAACACCTCTAATTTCCAACCTCTAAACACTACGACAGCCGTATGCAACAACCATTTTCTTGTGTTGCATTTTTCCTCGATGCGGTGGTCGGTGAGGTATTTTTGCAATTGAATTTTAGCGTCCTCGGTTTTACGTTGAACCTCAGAATCGGGGGCATTTTTCTTACAATATTTCAGTTCTATCATATAGGCGTGGCGTTTATATCCCAACGGCTCCAAAAACATATCGGCAAAACCGTGGTCGGCTTCCTGTTCGGTGTATGCCAAGAAACTCGAACTCTTGCAGAAATGCGCCAAGAAAAAGCCCTTCACAAAAAATTCGCCCTTGTCGTCGAAATCCCTAACAGCAGAATTGTCGTCCATCACCGATGCGATGTACGAAATAAACGGTTTGCTGTCGCCACGGAAAACTAATTGTTCCCATAGCGAATCCAATTTGGCAATGTCGGAACGCCATCCCAATCCCTGCGAATAGCAAACCTCCAAATACCTGCAATATTGCTGTCTTACAGTGTCGTTAGGAACTATAAAACAAGGAGAACCGTATTCGTCATATCCAAAACTCAATAATCCCATATAGTAAAGCAAACTTTTCAGATTGCTTGCCTTCGACAACTCCGCAATTGCAAACTCAGGATTGATTTCAAAATAAGTTTTGCCAGTATTTACGATGTCGAGGATTATCTGCGACTTTTCGCCAAACTCCTTTTCGATTTTCACCATCTTTTCCATCTTGAAAAAGTCGGTAGAAACATTAGGATCCACAAGTTTTTCGGGGATGTTACCGTCATTTTGAACATAATGACGCAAGAAATACAGTGTCATATCTGTATTGAAAACCTTATCGTCGTTCACCCTTCGCGATGCAAAACAATAATTATTGTAGTGCGGTTTCATAATCGCTATGAGTTCGTCGATAGAATGGTGAAAAACGCCGGTTGCGTCGCGGTAATACTCCAACATCGTCCTGACTTCGCTCTCCGAAAATCCCATAACTTCGTTCATACTACTTTCAAGCGAAAGATTTGCAGCTATATTGAAACCACTCGTAACATCGCTCAACGTAAGCGGCGACACACCCGTTATGAAAATCCTCTCAACAGGTGCATCGTTGGCAGTGGTCATTGCCTTCAACACATTGAAAAACAGGCGGAAAAAGCCGTCGCCGTGCGTGAGAGTTTTGTATGCGTCTTCGTCGGTAGAAAACAGCGTATTGGCAAAATTGTCGTACTCGTCTATCATAATGTAGATTTTGTACTGAGAATTTTTTGTAGACGAAACAATAACATCCAACATCTCATCGCATTTGCCCTTAGCGTTTGCCATAAGGTCATTGATGTTGGTGGGCAAAAATTCTTTATATTTATCCACAAACATCTCTATCGCCCTGCAAGTCTTGGAGTTAAATGAAGCCTGCACCCGCTCAGGATTGCTGTCAACAGCCGAAAAATTGAACTTCATTATCATATACTGCCCTTGTTTCGGGGTTGTATTGTTGAAGATGTTGAGTCCACCAAAATTTTGCTCGTAATCGTCCTTGCGAAGTACGTCGTAATATGCCTCCAACATATTGAGAAAGAGACTTTTACCAAACCGTCTTGGTCGTAAAAATATGACGTATTTGGCGGCGTTTTCGATGTAGGGAATGTACGCCGTCTTATCGACATAATATGAATTTTCTTTGCGGATAGTTACATAATCCGTCTCGCCGTAGGGTATTCGTCTGAGCATAATTGATGTGTTTTGTTTAGGTGCGAAGATATTAAATTTATATCATAAAATCAAAAAAAATATAAACACAGATTCAACGATATTTTAAAAAAAAGTTCCGCAAGTTTTTTTTACGAAAAAACACGGACTATCTCCCCAGACAAAAAAAACATAGAGACGTTGCGTGCAACGTCTCTACATATCTAAAATACATTTTTTTTACATTATCGCTTTTACGACAACTCTTTCGCCCTCTTTTGCCATCGGAACAAGATTGCCGTCTACTTTTTCGCCGTTAACGTAAAGTTCTTTAACGCCTTTTTGTGCGCCGGTACGGTTTTCTACTTCTATTTCGTAAACCGCATCACGGAATTTACGCGTTACTTTGTAACCTTTCGCACTCGAAGGAATACACGGATCAATCGTAATGCCTTTATAATCAGGCTTTATGCCGAGAATAAACTGCGTAATCGTGTACCAGTTCCATGCAGCCGTACCCGTAAGCCATGAATTTTTGCCCTCGCCCGGTTTTGCAGCATCTTTGCCCGCAACCATTTGAGAATAAACATAAGGCTCTACTTTGTGAAGTTGTTGATCTTTTATAAACGCCGGACAAATCTTTACGTAATGTTCCCAAGCGTCATTGCCTCTGCCTGCAACCGTTTCGCCGATGATAACCCAAGGATTGTTGTGACAGAAAATGCCCGCATTCTCTTTGTAACCGGCAGGATATGAAGAAATTTCACCCATTTCAACGTGATAAGTCGTATAAGCAGGATTGTTGAGAACCATACCGTGTTCTGAATCCAAATATTTCTTGCACGAATCCAAAGCCTTATCAACCATGCCTTCTTCCAATCCAATACCAGCCATCGTACACCAACCTTGTGATTCGATGAAAATTTTGCCTTCTTCGTTTTCTTTTGAACCTATTTTGTTGCCGTAAAAATCGTAGGCACGCAAATACCATTCACCGTCCCAACCGTGTTTTTTAACGGCTTCAACCATCGAGTCAATACATTTTTGAGCACGAAGAGCCTCATCTTTTTTGCCAAGTTGTTTGCAAAGTTCTACGTAATCTTTTCCGCAGACAACAAACAAACCTGCAATCATAAGAGATTCTGCCTTAGAACCTTCCGTCTGATTTTCTGTCGTCTGGAAACTCTCGTTAGGATCCCAAGAAAAACAGTTGAGATTAAGACAGTCGTTCCAGTCAGCACGTCCGATAAGCGGCAACAAATGAGGACCAAGATTTTCAACAACGTGGTTGAAAGAAATTCTAAGGTGTTCAAACAACGAAACCTCCGAACCTTCTTTATTGTCCCACGGCACTTGCTCGTCAAGAATTGAAAAATCGCCCGTCTCTTTGATATAAGCCACTGTACCAAAAATCAACCACATCGGGTCGTCGTTGAAACCGCCGCCAATATCATTGTTTCCACGTTTTGTTAAAGGCTGATACTGATGATAACAGCCACCGTCAGGGAATTGTGTTGAAGCAATGTCAATAATTCTCTGTCTTGCTCTTGACGGTACTTGATGAACAAATCCAACCAAATCCTGATTTGAATCTCTGAAACCCATTCCACGTCCGATTCCGCTTTCAAAGAACGATGCCGAACGCGAGAAATTAAAGGTTATCATACATTGATATTGATTCCAAATATTGACCATACGGTCGAGTTTGTCGTTGCCGGATTTAACGGCGTATTTGTCCAAAAGCACGTCCCAAGAAAGTTTCAACTCGTTGAAAGCCGCATCAACTGCCTCAACGGTAGAGAATTTCTCAATTACGGCCTTTGCTTTTGCCTTATTTAACAAAGTGCGGTCAGAAGCCTGAGAAGTGATTAACTCGCCTGACTTTTTACGTGCTAATTCCTTATCGTCAAATTTCTCGTTTTGATCGTTTTCTACATAACCCAAAAGGAAAATGTAATCTTTTGTCTCGCCGGCTTTTAACTCGATTTCAAGATAATGCGATGCTATCGGAGACCAACCGTGAGCCAAAGAGTTTGAAGGTTTGCCTTCAACTACGCACTGAGGAGCGTCAAAACCGTTATAAAGTCCGATAAACGACTCTCTGTCAGTGTCATAACCCTGAACAGGAACATTTACGGAATAATATGCGTAATGATTTCTGCGCTCTTTGTATTCGGTTTTGTGATAAATCACTGAGCCGTCAATTTCAACTTCACCCGTTGAAAAGTTGCGCTGAAAGTTCTCCATATCGGTTGCCGCATTCCACAAACACCATTCTTCAAAAGAGAAAAGTTTTATCTTTTTGGTTTCGTTTGAAGTGTTTTTGATTGTAACTTTCTGAACCTCAGCCCAAGTCTTTAAGGGCACAAAGAATAAAACTTCGGCTTCAATACCGTTTTTAGCACCTTTTATTTTGGTATAATTCATACCGTGACGGCACTCGTAGAAGTCGAGCGGGGTTTTGCAAGGTTTCCAACCCGGAGACCAAACCGTGCCGTTATCGTTGATGTAGAAATAACGTCCGCCGTTGTCCATAGGTACACCGTTGTAACGATAACGGGTTAT
>JAEEGK010020438.1_pt1 | contig 14086 bp, 11 predicted proteins | sample 8958771 | NCBI WGS metagenome assembly JAEEGK01 (sample SAMN16246547, study PRJNA631951) | gut metagenome | biome: gut microbiome; feature: rumen; material: SC-attached | host: Bos | place: Iran: Karaj | collected 2018-10
GCTATAATAGCAGAAATGCGCTCATCCAGCAATTTCAAAGAATCGCCCTCCTCCAGCGACATAAACCCTGTCCCCATACACAAACAGTCCAGACCAAAAAAATCGATATTCCTTTCACTATAGTACGCCAAAGTTTTGGAAACAAATTTACTAAAATCAAATACAATATAAGCAACCTTTCCGTCACAGTCCCCATACGCGTCTGCGAACCTCGGATCACCTACTGTTTCCGCCTGTACGGTATATGCCTTATCACAGATTTCGCCAATATGGGTCATCTGTTCCTGTGTCAGAGACACAGCCTCCCCATAATCATTGATATCAAATCCGCTTCTGTTTGATACGGCGTTTCCCGTATACTGCCAGATTGTGGAGTACTGCGTTACCTTCACGCATTCCATTTCTAAAAAATCAAGACAGGGACATGGCTCTCCTTCATCGGTATATTCAAGGTAAGCGGCATAGTATATTTTCCCATCCTTATCTTTTTTGATACATTCTTCGTTGAACCAGAATTTCCTGTTCCCATTCGCGAAAAGTGTACTTGGAAATGCATCCTGCGGAATCCACACGAGGTAATGCATTTCATCGGGATCGGTAACAGATATATAAGGAAAGAATATCCTGTCACCCACGTTGTATGTGGTCTCTATCTCATACTCCGGAGCCTGCATAGGCGTAATATTATCCGGAACCGTATATTGTTTTATTTTGGGGATAACCCGGGTACTGACACCGGTGGGAGCGTCCTCGCCCCATACAAGTTTCCCCATCGTACCCTCAGGATAATATACATCCTCGTTCTCCGCGTATTCGCCCATATCTACCGCTATCAGCACATTACCTTCACCGTAAAAATCCTGAGCATAGGCGTTTTTCAAAAATATCCCCGAAAAACCGCATAAACAAAATGTCATTACCGCTAAAACAACAAGCTTACATTTAGCGGACAATCTTATCTTCCTGTTCATAAAATACTCCTTTTAGTCCTTTATTCTTTTTCTGTCATATCATTCTGACTTAATTATCGATTTCACGTTTTTCTCCGCCTGTTTTCTGGGGATCATGATCATATGGCCGCACCCCGAACACTTAAGGCGGAAATCTATGCCGATACGCAAAACATCCCACTCATACGAACCGCATGGGTGGGGTTTTTTCATCTTGAGTTTATCGCCAACCTGTATATCCATTTTCCTGTCTTCTTTCTGATTGTCTTACGCCAAAAAGCCTCTGTTGGTACCTGCTGCCATATCCGCCTCGTTAAGAGTTCCCTTTCCGTAGGTCAGACCGGCGTATATCTGCTGGGAGTTTTCCATGACGCTTCCGGAAGTATCCTGCGGCGCAATCTCTTCAAATGCCGAGCCGATACGTGATATGATCCCGCGTATACCGGCCAGACCCCGGTCTTTCCCGGATATCTCGCTTGATACCAGTATCCTCTGGACATACTCATATATGCTCAAAAGATCTTTTGCTATAGGATATCTGAAATCAAGCGACCTTATAAGCTCCGCCAAAAAACGTCCGGCTGATTTCAGTTCGCTCCTGTATCCTGTAATATCACCGGTTTTCAGGCATTCCGCAGCGCAGTCAATATTCTCCCTAATGATATCGCATGTAACCGCAACAAGCTCTGTTTTGTTTGCCTGAGTCACACGTCTTGCAAAATCTCTCTGTTTCTCTCCGGTCATCTACCGCAGCCTCCCTTCAAAGTTACCTCGAAAAAGCCTTTGGCGTTTCTTCGGTAACAAAATGATGCTCCGCATCTCTATTTTGTCATGTTAATATCATGCATTCAGCAGACTGAGTATGCTCTGAGGTCTTTCGTTTGCCTGAGCGAGCATGGCGGTTCCTGCCTGCTGCAGTACGTTCTGCTGTGTAAATGCCGTCATTTCCTCTGCCATATCGGCATCCTCTATTCTTGACATAGCCTCGGTCATGTTAAGATTTGTCGTGTCGAGATTTGTAACGGTATGCTCAAGCCTGTTCTGATAAGCACCGAGCTTTGCCCTGACTGACGATACAAAGTTTACCGCATTGTCAAACAGTGTTATCGCATCCTGTGCCGATTCTCCGGTACATACATTTGCGTTTTTGATTCCGAGTGTTTCGGAATCAACGCGGGGTATTTTTACCTCTATAGTCTGATCCTCGTTCGCTCCGATCTGCAAGAAGAGAGTTCCCGCATCAAGCATTGTGGATATAACCTCTGCGCCTTCTCCGTCAATCCGGCTCGCTGTTACGGAACCATCTCCCGATGCGTCGGTAAATTCCGTTCCGGCAACGCCGGGAGCTATCCTTATCTTCATCTCAAAGTTATTGCTGTCCTTTATGGTTACGATATTTCCGTCGGAGGAGTATGTCGCGCTCTTACTAAAGCCGTCTTCTCCGAACTCTATCTCGGCGTCAACGCCTGTGGCAATAACGCCTTCCTCGTCATCCGTTATGCCAAGTGCCGATGCGAGATCGGGATTGTCGCATTTTATCTCTATTTTCTGGGAGCTGCCGTATCCTCTCGACATAAAGATCAGGCTTCCGCTTCCCACTTCCTCTTTCTCATACCCTGCCGTCTCTGCAGGGCCGTCGGTATTTGAATCTCCCGCAAAAAATACATCTATTCCCATGACATCGCAGGTATTCCTCAAGGATGAAAACCACTGTTCCTGAGTCATATCTTCCTTGAACTTTATATCCACTCCATTTATGGTAAGCGTCCCTGCTTCCGTATCCATAACATCAGTTAACGAAGGACTGTCACACTTTATGACCGCCTGTCTGGCATCTTGCGTAACAGTGTAAGAATAGTTTCCTGCCGAAACCGTATCGGTCGTATATATGATATCTACGCCTACCACATCCGAATAGGAGTTATTGTCAAGATTTCCGTTGAGCAGGCTCTTTGTATTAAATTCCGTTGACTGTGAGATACGATCAACCTCAGCCATAAGCTGGTTGATCTCCTGCTGAATGGCAATCCTGTCATCTCCGGTATTGGTGTCGTTTGCACCCTGAACAGCAAGTTCCCTGCATCTCTGGAGTATAGCCGTAACCTCGTTTAATGCTCCCTCCGCTGTCTGGATGACCGATATGCCGTCCGAACCGTTCATCGACGCCCTTTCAAGACCTTCGATCTGTGTTTTCATCTTTCTCGATATAGCCATTCCCGCAGCATCATCCGCAGCCTTGTTGATCTTATAGCCCGATGACAGTCTCTGCATGGCCTTGTCGAGTGCATTTCCCGTTGTTTTCATATGTGCATTTGTCTGTAATGCCGAAATATTGTGATTTATCCTCATCTGTATTACCTCCGCGAATATATTTTAAGTCACCCCGGACGATTCCTTACTTAAAGGACCGTCCCTCCGGTTTTTTAGAAGAATGAAAGGAAGGACTTTGCAGCCATATAAAGCCTTTCCGCGATACGGGCTGTTTCTTCACTGCGCCTGTCACTTCCGGACGCCTGGCCCGCACCGTCCTGATGCTGAGCCGCAGTGTACAATCCGGAAAGATATGACATATATGCTTCACTATTGCGCGCCATGCCCGATATATTTATATTATCGGCATTTATGCCCGCTTCCTTTAATGCCGTTTTAAACATCTCGGCTTTTCCTGCCGCGTCGGGAGGCGTTATTCCCATAAACAATATGTTTCCTCTTACAAACGGGACTCCGCTTACACCCTGAGCTCCGGGTCTCGGAACCGCCACAACCTTATAAGGACTTTCAACATTACTGTATTCCGATTCCGTCATCACCAGGTTCAGGTCTGCCTGAAGGCTGTAGTCTTCTCTTTGTATCTCAACCGATACCGTACCCGCATCCCCCGTGTTTTTTATAACGGTCAGATTAACCGTTTTGGATGCTTCTCCTTCATCAACCTGCAGCCTGTAGTGCCCCTTCCCGGCCAATGCTTCAAGCATCTCTATCCTCTCTACCCTGCCGTTAAGCTCTGCGGCGGCCTGAGCCGTTATCGCAGTCTTGAATGCCTGTCCGGTGAGTGCGTTGGCGCGCCTTGTCTTTATTCCCAGAAGCTCATCAAAGTTTGATTCGCTTTCCAGAGCGCTGTTTAACTCATCCGCGGTAACGGATATCGAGGAATCCTCTTGGTTTTCTCCAAAGAAGATCTCCTCTGCGGCTTTTCTGTTCCGGTAGCTGTCCTTTATCCCAAAGCTGTTAAGGAACTCGGAAACGGGAGTATTTCCCGTCATGGTCTTTACTATGTCATCAGCCTTTGAGGCAAAAGTCTCAATGTCATTACCGGCACTCTCAACCGTTCCCGTCTGTCCGGTATACAATCCGTCATGCAGCCCTTCTATAGTGACATTTTGGTAATCCTTCCCCGAAAGTGCCCTGTCCCATCTTGAAGGGTCTGTGACTTCGAGAGCTTCATCCGCAAGCCTTCTCTGGTAATTAAATGCATCATTTATCTGATCCGAAACAGAGTTTTTATAATATGATGCCTTAATATCAGTATTGTCATCGGCGGCCATATCGATGCCCGTATTCCTGCTCCGCTCCTCCGTAAGGAGATTCCCGAAAGTAAGTTCCCTTCCGCTGGCAAGCAGGCTTCCTATGGCTGCGCCGTCGTTTTTCTCTACATTATATAATAACCTGTAAATGCCTATGTAAGCATTTCTTTCGTTCTGAGAGATAGCTCCCGCTTCCTCCATCCTTACCAAAAACTCACTGTATTTCTGTTCCGGTGAGCTTCCCTGTTCTTTTATTATGGAAGAAACTGCTTCATCAAGCTCGTCTATCGTGCATTCTAAAGGATTTATCCCGTTCCTGATCATGGCCATGACAACCGGAGGCGTCATTTTGCCTGCAAGTCCGGTAACCTTGGCGTCATAATACTTTATTTCTTCTATGCTTGATGTGGTTATCTCCATACTGTTGTAACCGAGTATCCTTACCGCCCTGCGGTTTCCTTCCGTAGTCTCCAGCCCGAATGACGATAAAAGGCTGTCCACGCTTCCCGAAAAGGCTTTCTTGATGGAATCCCCAAGGTCACGTCTTACTTCGGTCGAGGAATTCTCATATGAAGTAAGTGCCGCAGTCATGGATGCGGGGGTAACGCTTATGTAAACCGAAGACTCCTGTACGTTTTCACTTATAAGAGTTTCTCCCGTTTCGGACAGTTGGGCAAGAGTTATGCTGTGCCTGATGCTGAACGAAGCCTTATACAGTTCAAGCGGGGCATTTATTACTTTTTCAAGCCCGTTTTCTGTTCTGACGGCCAGTTCCGCTGCCTCGGAAGCCGAAATTTTGTCCGCCGAAGAGCCTTTTGCTTCAAAGCCGTAATCCGTTTCAAGCTCCCTGTATACTTCTTCAAAAAATTCCTTCTGAAGCTCACGTATTCCCTCGGCAACACGCATAAGCCCATCGGACATAATACTGATGCCTTTGGCCATAAGGCCTCTTGCTGCCTCTATGTTCAAGCTTACCCTGATCTCTTCAAGCCTGATCTTTACATTCGCTTCTTCCTTTGTCATCCCGCCGAGATTTACCGTTCCGTTCAGATTTCCTGTTTTCTCAATCTGTTCTTCGGCATCTATAAGTTCGGGGATCGTGATGTTTTCTTCGGTTGCTCCGTTTAAGAAGGAAGACTTTATTGCTTCGTTGCTTATACCCGGAAGCTTGTTTATAATGTCCTCGGCTTCCTTTTCAAAAGCAGCTGCCTCTTCATCTTTTCTTACTATCACCAGGCCTTCCTTGGCACTGCTTCCTTCCTGCATGGAATTTACAGCCGCGCCGAAAACCTCCTCACTGCTTAACGGACCGTTGTCTCCGTAAGCGTCAAGTTCCGTTTTATACAGAATGTTTTCCTTGGTCACGGGAAGGTCGTGTTCCACAAGCCACCTTGCAGTCTTAAGACCGGTATCCGTATCCACTCCGGATTCTTTTACTATATCTATTGCCGTTTTCTTAAGGCTTTCCCATGATGCGTCATCAAGAGGCATCTGCCTCATTTCTCCGGTGTGAGCTGCCTTGTACAGGTTCTCTATTGTCGGAGGAAGATTGTTTCTTATAAGATAGTTTTCCGAAGAATCATTCAGCTTGCCGGTATTTAAGGCTATGTCGGCGGCTTTTTTTACTTCCTCGATATTTTCCTCGGTTACCGGGATGTCGGCTTCATAAAGCATCTTTGCTATAAGCTTTTCTGCGCCCGAATCGGCTTTTGCGAGGAATGACATCCGGTCTACGGTCTCCCTGTACTCCTGCTGTTTCTCCACTCCTTCTGCAAGCCTTATTTCTCGGACCGTACGGTTTTCCTTTATACGCTCGATTGCTCTTTCAAGCCTTTCCTTACTGAATTTCTCTAAGGACATGCCCTCATCCTCAAGGCTTTCGTAGTCTTCGCCCGTAAGGTTCTTGACCAGCTCCTTATCGTTATTCCGAGGTGCATTTACGGCATTTAACAGTTTTTCACCCAAGCCTTCTCTTTCGGCCATACCCTTTGCTTCATTAAGCGTATAAGTATTTCCGGTGACTTTTCTGCTCTCCGGCATTTTTGCAGTTCCGGAAACGCTGCTTTTGTCCACTGCGGGAGTCGAATTTTTATCGATAAAAAATGCACCGTCAAATGAGGATAAATCATCATTTACCCTCACTCCGGTGCTGTTTGTATTCTGTATGTTGTTAAAAAGATCGTTTATACGCATGTAATTCTCCGTTCCGAACAGGCTACCCGGATTCATCCTTGAATCAAAATCCTATACGAAATTGTATTGCATCCATGCATATTACTTTTCGGCAGAATCTGCAAAAAACTTAATATCCTTTATAACATATTTATATGTTCTCAAGTACTTTCTCAACCTCTACGGGATTAGCCACCTTCAGGATTACCACGGGACCTTCATCGGTAGGAAGGGTGTACATATACTCTATGCTGGTAATGTTGGCGTCAAGCTTGCACAGCATATCGTGAAGGAAACCTATACGGTCTTCAGCCTTAACCGCAAGTACATCGGTTATGCTGACAGGGAAGCCTGCCTCACGCAGCTTTGCCTTTGCTGTGTCGGGATCGGATACGATAAGACGCAGCATACCATACTCTGTAGTATCGGCAAGTGACATGGTCTTAATATTGATGCCGCTGTCCTTAAGAACCTGGGTGATATCCTTCATACGGCCTTCTTTATTTTCTACAAATACCGATAATTGTTTTAATATCATATTTTTGCCTCCGATACATTTATGATTTAAGATTCTTCGCTTCGCTCAGAATGACAATCTGTTTTCGCTTCGTTCAGAACGACAATCTGTTTACATTGTCAGTTCATACACTGTGTTGATCACAGCTTACGATTATCTATAACACGCTTTGCCTTGCCTTCGCTTCTCTCCAAGGTCTTCGGTTCTACAAGCTTAACCTTGGGCTGGATAAGGAGTGCCTGCTGAAGAACGTGTGTGATCTTCTTTGTGAGGTTCTCAAGCTCTTTTATCTCATCAGAGAAGAACTTCTCATCTACTTCCACAAGTACCTCTAAGGTATCGAGGTTGTTTACACGGTCAACTATCATAAGGTAGTTAGGGCTTACCTCACCCATTTCAAGGAGCGCTGCTTCAACCTGTGAAGGGAATACGTTTACGCCACGGATGATAAGCATATCATCGGAACGTCCGACAAATCTTGAGAGCCTTGCCGTAGTACGTCCGCACTCGCATTTCCCGTGTGAGATGCTTGTAAGATCCTTTGTCCTGTAACGTATAAGCGGAAGTGCTTCTTTTGTAAGTGTGGTAAATACAAGCTCTCCGATCTCACCGTCCCCAATGGAAGTAAGCGTATCTGCCGAAATGATCTCAGGCAGGAAATGGTCTTCATTGATATGAAGTCCCTTATGGTATACACAGTCTCCGGCAACACCGGGTCCCATGATCTCACTTAAGCCGTAGATATCGTGAGCCTTGATGTGAAGCCTGGATTCGATCTGGTTTCTCATCTCTTCCGTCCATGGCTCCGCACCGCATACAGCGGACTTCAGCTGAAGCTCGTCAAGTATGCCCTGCTCCTCTATGGACTCAGTCAGATACATAAGATATGAAGGGGTACACATGATGGAAGTAACTCCAAGATCCTTCATCATGGTAAGCTGCTTTTTTGTATTTCCTGTTGAAAGCGGTACAACGGTTGCTCCCACATTCTCAACACCATAATGTGCACCGAGACCTCCGGTAAAGAGACCGTATCCGTATGAAACCTGTACTGTATCGTTTTTTCCTACATTGGCCATTGCGAGCACTCTTGAAACGCACTCTGACCATATGTCTATATCGCGCCTTGTGTAACCTACAACTGTAGCCTTTCCTGTGGTACCGGATGATGCATGTATTCTTACGACCTCGCTTCTCGGAACTGCAAAAAGACCGCAGGGATAAGTATTTCTCAAGTCATCCTTGGTTGTAAAAGGCAGTTTGGTGATATCTTCAATTCCCTTGATATCTCCGGGTTCAAGCCCTGCCGCCTGCATCTTTTTCCTGTAATACTCAACATTATGGTAAACATAGTTCACCTGTTTCACAAGCCTTGTGCTCTGAAGATGTGTCATCTCATCACGGCTCATGCATTCCTTAGCTTCATTCCAGATCATGTCGGTGTCCTCTCATATGATTATTAAAAACTCCGTCTCCGTAGTTAAAGGAGACGGAGTTCCATATTCTTTTATACTCTAAAACAGAAATGTTGTCAAACTATTTTTAAATTGTATTATATCGTTATAACGAATATCCAACTTCAAATGCCTGCTTGTTGATGTCGATTGTCTTGGGAGGTACCGTATTTTCAATTACCTCAAGCCAGTCCTCCTTCTTGAAATCCATATGCTTTGCGGCCATACCGAGGACTATTATATTGAAAGTCCTTGAATTTCCGAGCTTAAGCGCCTCTTCCATTGCGTTTACTTTCAGTACCTTGTATTTTTTCTCAAGCTCCTCAATGATGCCTTCGGGGTACTTTGCAGCTCCTATTACAACAGGCATGGGATCGATCCTCTGATCGTTCACTACAAGCACACCGTCCTTCTTTAAGAAGTGAGCGTATCTTAAAGCCTCAAGCCTCTCAAATGCAATAAGCACATCTGCCTGGCCCTCTTCCACTATGGGCTCATTTACCTTGTCACCGTAACGTACGAATGTTACAACGCTTCCGCCACGCTGAGCCATACCGTGTACTTCGCTGAGCTTTACATCAAAGCCTGCCTTTATGGTGATACCGCCAAGGATACGGCTGGTAAGAAGTGTTCCCTGTCCGCCGACGCCGACTATCATGATATTCTTTGTTTCCATATATATCTCCATTCTAACTAATATTATTATCTATACTAGCGCAATCCTTCTTTTATGATTCTTTCCTTAAACTTATGCAGGGCAGGGTGCGTGGGTGGCAGCATATCCCGTCTCCCGCACATCCATTTGATGTTTTCGCGTTCAACACGCATATTTTGCGTGTTGCGAAAATATCAACGAAGGATTGCTCCAAACTTACACTGTCCTTCGCACAGACCGCAGCCGTTACACATGGTAGCGTTGATGGATACTGTGCCGTCATCAGCCTTGGTGATAGCTGGACATGCAGGCTTCATACACATGTAGCAGCGCTTGCACTTGTCAGTATCGATATGGAATGCAGGCTTGGGCTTGTTGGACTTAAGAAGTGCACAGGGTGCCTGAACAATGATTACCGATAAGGCGTCTCTTGCAAGCTCTTCCTTTATCGCAGCTTCCAGTGCCTTTGTATCAAATGCGTTGACGATCCTTGTGTTCTCAATACCGATACCGTCATGGCAGAGCTTGTAAAGATCGATAGCCGGTACGATCTCGCCCCTTAAGGTCTTGCCTGTAGCAGCGTGATCCTGGTGACCGGTCATACCTGTGGTGGAGTTATCAAGTATAAGAACTGTGCCGGTACCCTGGTTATAGAACATGTTCATCAGGGAGTTAACACCGGTATGCATGAATGTCGAATCACCGATAACCGCTACCCAGTCCTTGATATATTCCTTGCCCTTAGCCTTCTCCATACCATGGAGAGTACTGATGGATGAACCCATACATACGGTTGTCTCAACTACGCTCAAAGGAGCTACAGCACCGAGTGTATAGCATCCGATGTCGCCTGCGGCATGTATCTTTAATTTATTCAATGTATAGAAGGTGCTTCTGTGAGGGCATCCGGGGCAAAGGATCGGAGGTCTTACGGGTACATCGGCCTTCTGTTCTATCTGAAGCTCCTGTCCGAGGATTGCCTTCTTTAACATATTTGTACTGTATTCGCCCTGAATGGTAAGTATTTCCTTACCGGTACACTCTATACCCCATGACTTAACCTGCTCCTCGATGATCGGATCAAGTTCCTCTATGATGTAGAGCTTATCAACCTTCTTTGAGAAATCGATGATCATCTGCTTAGGAAGCGGATTGACACAGCCAAGCTTAAGAACCGATGCTGTGGGAAGTGCTTCCTTAACATACTGATAAGGGATACCTGAAGTGATGACACCGATCTTTGTATCATTCATCTCTATCCTGTTTATGGGGAAATCCGCTCCGTCAATTGCCATCTGCTTTTCCCTTGCTTCAACTACAGGGTGACGCTTGATTGCATTACCGGGCATCATAACATTTTTAGCCACGTTCTTGGTATAAGGAATATCAATAGGCTCGCAGCGATCCTCAAGCTCTACAAGACCCTGAGAATGAGCTATACGTGTGGTAGTCCTGAACATAACGGGAGTATCGTATTTCTCGCTTATATCATATGCGTACTTGATGAACTCCTTAGCTTCAGCACTGTCAGAGGGCTCAATAACCGGGATATGTGCTGCACGTGCAACAGCACGTGAATCCTGCTCGTTCTGCGAGCTGTACATTCCGGGATCGTCAGCGGCAACAAGTACCAGACCGCCGGAAACTCCGATGTAACTAACTGTGTAAAGGGGATCCGAAGCTACGTTCACACCGACATGCTTCATGGATACAAGCGACCTGACACCTGCCATTGATGCACCGATCGCTACTTCCATAGCCACCTTCTCATTCGGCGACCACTCGCAGTATATCTCCTCATACTTCACAATGTTCTCGCTTATCTCGGTACTGGGAGTACCCGGATAAGCAGCCGAAACCTTTACGCCCGCTTCATAAGCGCCACGTGCGATGGCTTCGTTACCCAGCATCAGCTTTTTCTCTGACATCAGACAATCCTCCTTCATTTTCCCTCAAAAAATTTTTATATATGTTTTTTAAGTTAACGGTTCTTCCTTCGGCTTCATGATCCAGTCAATTCCCATGAATATAACTGTCTTTCGTCCCATAAAGCTCATCTCAACCTCAGCGACACGCTTATGCAGGTTAAGCTTTTTTATGCATCCTCTCAAGTCCTTAAGAGGCCCCGAAAGAATGATGATCTCATCATTTTCCCCGAAATCTATCTGCGATACTTCGGCTGTGGCTTCCTCGGGGATATCCTCTTCCTCAGAGGTACCCAAAAGCTTTTTAAGCCATATCTCCTCTTCCCTGTTAAGCTCATAAAACGAGAGGGACTGGTATTCCATGCTCTTTCCGAGAATGTTAAGGTATTTCGGATTTTTCCGGACTTCTTTATAAAAATCATCTATGCAGTCACTCTGGAGAAATATATACCCCGGGATTAACGTATCGTAAAAGTCCTTCCATACCCCGCCGTATTTCTTTTTAAGGCAGCGCATAGGGTGAAAACATCTTACATACAGTTCCTGCGGGATCATCTTCCGGATATAATTCTCGGTCTTGGTCTCCATGCCGGCGCCGGTATATATAACGTAATACATTGCACCGTCCCTTCTTGCCATCGGCTTATTCTGTCCTTGGGACGCTCTGCGCGTCCGTTTCGGTATTATCCGCGAACCACGATCGTACCCTCATCCGCGATAACACCCGAAACAGCCTTGATATCCTTGTTTGAATTAACCTTTACGGTTGCATTCTCGATAAATACTATCCTGTCGGACTTGATTGCGTTTGCCTTCTTGCCATCCGCATTGATGTCAAGGCTTCCGCCTGTTATCTGGACATTACCGGTTGCCTGGATTCCCTCGGAATCGGTCTCTATCTTTATGTTTCCGCCTTCGATCACAACATATCCGAGCTGTGCGTCATCGTCAATGGTAGTCCTTATGGCATCCGATTCGGTCTTGATATTGATGTCTGCCTCTTTTACAATAACAAACTCTTTTCCGCGGATCGCGCGGTCACCGGACTCTATGTTGATGTTTCCGGAAATAATCTTTACCGAATCGGTGCTGTGAATACCTTCCGCACTCTTTGTCTTAATGTTCAGGGTGCCGTTTCCGTTTATTACAAGATCATCCTTGGCAAAGATGCAGGCGTCGGGATTCTTCTTTTCCACATCCTCGTATACGAAATCTGCCGTACCCTGTAATGTATTCACAGTTCCGTTAAGTAAGGTTATCACAACCTTATCGCACTGTCTCTCATTGATGCATGCGGAGTCGGGACAAGTAAGGTTAATTCCGTTAAACAGCAGCCTTACGTCCTTGTCGTTCTCTGCATTTATAACTATCTGTCCGTTTGAACAGGTTCCGGAAATAAGGTATTTGCCCTTGCTTGTTATGGTGGCAATCTGCCTTCCGTTTACATTTGTAACCCGGACTTCTTTTTTTCCGCTTACGTTTATGCCGCTGTCTGTGAAATCAATCTTTGTTACATCCGCAAGCTCAAAGGCGGTCTCAAGATCCTTGTTCTTGTATTCTACCTTGATCTTTGTATAATCGGATTTCTTTAAGGTTGTTTCGTCAACAGTCTTTGTGTTCTCAGGGTTGTCCGCAGGAGTTGTTACAACCGGATCGTCATCCTTCTCGTCAACCGGTGCCTCTGTAACAGGCGTCTGCTCGTTTTTGTCTTTTTCGTTATTATCAGTATTTACATCGTTGTTTGTGGGCTGTGCCTCACCTTCGGTAGCCTGTGCGGTAGGTGTCGGTGTGTTATCCTTACTCTCGGACGAACATGCCGTGAGCATTGCAAGGCTCAATGTAAGTGCTACCGTTTTGATCATCAATTTTCCGAAATTCTTTCTCATTGTGTCTTCCTCTTTTTCTAATCCATTTCCGGCTCATAACTTCTATGTCATTCTGAACGGAATGAAGAATCTTTACAACAACAGGATCCTTCGTTAACGCTCAGGATGACAAACAAAGCTTTCATTAATAACACCGGTTACGTTCCTGTTACAGTTCATCCTTGGGGGTTACCGGACGGCCGCATACGATGTTAAGGTTACCGTTCCTGCACCTTATCTCATCTATGAATGCTTTCTCGCCCATGTCTTTTTTCATGGTTATACCGTATGTTATCTCATACAGGCTTCCCATGTTTGTCGTTCTGCATTTCGTAAGTTCCCATTTCTCACAGTACTTGTCAAGCAGGTCGTCAAACACGCCTTCAAAGTCAAGATCCTCGGGGATGGTGATCTTAAGTACTCTCTCTCCGTTTTTCTTTATGCCGAAATCAATACTGTTAAGCAGTATGAGCATCACGCCTGCGATCACAAGTATGAAAACCGCGATACCGATGAAACCGAGAGACATAGCAAGCCCCAATGTGAGCGCATAGAAAACACTCATGATCTCCCTTGCGTTACCCTGTGCAGACCTGAATCTGACAAGGCTGAATACTCCGGCTACGGTGATACCGACTCCGATGCTTCCGTTAACAAGCATCAGCATGCTCTGTACCATGAACGGAAGTACGACAAGTGTCAATACTATGTTCTTCGAATAGGTATTCCTGTACATATGCACAAGTGCTACAACAACTCCGAGAGCAATGGATACTCCCGAACAGATAAGATACTCAACCGCCGTAATGGCTCCCGTAGTCTCTATGATACTTTTAAACATATTTTCAAGCATATTTCTTTTATGTTCCCTTCTTTTTAAAATCTATCCGGCCTCCGGAATATCCCAATTCCATTAGATCAGTGTCGTCCTCCACTAAAGCTCAGGATGACAAAAAGAGCTTAACTAATGTTATTGGAACAGACCTCTGCATTTTCCTTCACGGAAAGAAAAAGCTCCGGCGTT
>JAEEGK010020439.1_pt1 | contig 14085 bp, 12 predicted proteins | sample 8958771 | NCBI WGS metagenome assembly JAEEGK01 (sample SAMN16246547, study PRJNA631951) | gut metagenome | biome: gut microbiome; feature: rumen; material: SC-attached | host: Bos | place: Iran: Karaj | collected 2018-10
AGACGTTTCATTTGGCAGAATCTCCTTAAAAGGACTTATTTGAATTCGCGCAGGAAACGGACCAGCTGGATGGCCTCGGTGGTGCCCACCACGATGCGCCAGTTGGGGAGCCGGGCTTCCAGCTCTCCCTTCAGCACGGCTACCTTGCCGGGCAGGATGAGGACCTTGTTGTGATACTTGTTGTCGATGTCGAAATCCTTGAAAAACTTCTCAATGGTGCCTGCGGAGAACTTGCCCGCAGCCCAGCTGGTGAGGACGCTGTAGCCGCCCGCGTCGGTGATGAACATGTTGATGGGCACACCGGAGCGCTCCAGCTCGCCGGAAACCACGAAATAGGTCAGGGCGAAGTCCACGGTGACGCAGCAGATGCTGTTCTCGTCGGCCCCGTTCAGCGGATACACGCCCGGCTCCACCTTCATGGGCTTCTGAGGGTCGGTAAAGATGTTCTGGCGCAGGCCGTAGAGGGGCAGCGCCTCGGCATAGCTCATGCTGTCCAGCACCACGATGGAGCCGTAGCGCAGGGTGAACATGGAGGCCAGGGCCGACTGCATGTGGCTGTCGCCCCGGGCAAGGCGGGCGGTGTTGACGATGGAGGGATAGCCGAAGCTCCGGTCGCCGCCCTTGAGGGCTGCACGGCGCACCTGCATGGCGTTGGCAAAGGCTTCCTTGATGGAAGCGCCGGTCACGTCGATGATGAGGTTCTTGTTGCCGGCGCCTTCCAGCTTCTCGATGGTGTCGTGGATCTCGCTGAGGTCGGCGCCCTTGACGCCCAGCACCAGCTTCCCGGCAGCCAGAGCATTGAAGGCTTCCCAGTTGCCTGCGTTGGCGCCGGCAAGGACCTTAGCAGCGGCGCCGGCAGCCTCCAGGGCGGCCTTGGCCCGGTCCGCGTCGGCAGCCTCGATCACCAGATCGCGGCCCGTGGCGGCGGCCTTCTTCGCCAGCTCGGCGCAGCGCTCAGGGCTCTGCTCCGCGGGGGCGTTGACGTAAATGATTTCCACGAACATACGCTCGCCGATGCGCTCGTAGTCCACAGCCATAGACTCGGCGATGCGGCGGTCGATCTCCGCGTCGTCCATGTTGGCGCAGAGGAAGATACCGTAGAGGTTGCGGTTGACGAGGGTCTTCTCATGCCGCAGCATGACGGTCTCGCCGCCCAGCTTGTGTTCGCCTACGGAGATGGTCTTCATGGGGGGCTCGGTGGCGGCGGAGAGCTTGGCCAGAGCGTCGGCGGACATGTGCGGGCACTTGTCCAGGCTCAGGGCGCCCTGGGCGACCTTCATGGAGAAGGCCATGCAGGTGGGGCAGCCGCATTCCTTGCAGTTGGTCTTGGGGGAGAGCTTGAAAATATCCAGTCCTTTGAGTGCCATAGGTCTGCCTCCTTACGCCAGGGCGGCCAGCATGGCCGCGATGGTCTTCACAGAAGTGGGATGCCGCAGGATGACGGCGTCGGAGCCGGAGGTGAGGCAGGCAGAAGCCGTCACGACCTCCATATCCACGGCGCGTTCTTCCTTGTCGCCCCACTCGGGCATATCCGCCTGGCTCATGATGGATTCCTTCACGCTCCAGGTCTCCAGGGACACGGGGGTGATGACGGGCATCTGGAGCATGGTGTCGTTCTGCTCCAGAGCGGCGGCCTTGACCCGGTCCATGGTGGAGGCCACGTACTCGAAGCCGTAGCCGGCGGCGGCGGAGCCCAGGTTCATGACGATGCTGGTCGGCGCGACGCCCAGCTGGGTCATGAGGACGTTGAGCTGCTTGGCAAGGTTGATGTCCACGGCGCTCTCGGCGCCGACCTTATGGCCGTTTGCCATGGCGCAGGCGGCGCCGATGGTCTTGTAGTCCTCCTCGCGGGCGGACATGAAGAGGGGATTGCGGTCGCTGAGTGCGTCGGAAACGGCGGTGAAGATGGCCTGGTCCTTCTCCACGTTCTTGCAGCCGGTGATCACCAGGGGCAGATCGGTGGCCGCAGCGGCTTCCTTAGCCAGCGCGACGATGTCTTCCACGCTCTTGTTCTTCCCGCCGGGATCGGCGCCTTCGAAATGCAGGCACACGAACTTGGCGCCTTCCATCTCGCCGGCCCTCTTTACCCGGTCACCGAAGCTCTCGCAGCCGGCATAATACTCGGCCAGCACGGGGAGACCCTCGGTCTCAAAGGGAATGTCGGATACCTCGACCCCCACGGCGGGGGCATTTTTCCAGGTCTCGTCGAAGGAGCACAGCGGCTGCGTCTTCGCGCCGCCCAGCGTGAGCGCCTTGTCACCGACACCCAGGACGGTCTCCTGGATGGCGGCATTGTAGACCTGGGCTTTCGCAGTGAATCCCATAGCTAATTCCAACCTCCTGTTCAGTGTCTAGGGAATATCAAAACGGAAATCTCCTTGTTCGATCACATCATGGGCTCCAGACCCAGGGCGGGATGGCCCTTCTCGGTCAGGAACTCCACCAGGGCTTCGGGATCGCCCTCGGGGGTCAGGGTCTCGTCGGCGATCATATCCACAAAGTTGTCGATGCCGTAGAGCTCCTTGGCGGTGGCGTTGAGCCGCTCGGCCACGGAGTCCTTCAGGGCCTTGGGCATCCAGACGATGCGCTGGACGCCGCCCTCGGCCTTCATGAACTTCTTGGAGGGGATGAAGTGGCGGCCATGGCCCATGAAACCGGGGGTCTGCACGCCGCCGCCGGTCTGGGAGGCCAGCTCGGAGAAGCTCATGCCCAGGGGGGTCAGGCCGGTGTGCTCGCGGTTGACGATGACCACGCCGTTGGAGAAGGGCTCGATGCCGCAGATGCACTCAAAGCAGCCGCAGGAGGTCATGGGGTCCATCATGATGGAGTAAAGGCTGACCTGTTCCAGCGCGCCGTGAGAATACTTGTTGACGGCCTCGTTCACGTCCTCCCAGATGCCGATGTTCTCGTCGATGACCCGCTCCTTGGGCACGATCTGGCAGGGCCCGTTGGGGTCCAGCTGGTTGGTGGCCTTGGCGTCCATCCAGCTGACGGCGCCGCAGAGGCCCAGGCGCTCGGGGGTGACGATGCAGACATGGCTGGGGGAGAAGGACTGGCAGAGGATGCAGGTGTAGAACACATCCACGCTCTCGTCGGTGAGCTTGCTGACGCGGGCGTCGCGGGCGTCGTAGACCTTGTTGGCCTCGATGCGCAGCTCGTGGACCTTCTCGGGCTCGGTGTAGATGGTGACCTGGCACTTGTCCACAACGGCGTCGTATTCGTTCTTGATCTTGGCGTAGAGCAGCTCGCCGAAGTGCTTCATGCGGAAGCCGGCCTCGAAGGCGGCCTTGCTGACGCGGATGCGGATCAGGTCGCGCTGACCGGTGTGCATGATGCCTTCCAGGCAGTTGATGAAGGAGTGGATCTTACGCTCCATGACGGGCTCGAAGTCGGGCTGCATCTTCACGCCGCCCACTTCCACGATGGTGGCCATGCAGATCTTCTCGCCCACGCCGAATTCGTCGATGTCCTTGCCCACGAGGGTGATCTTGTGGTCCTCGATCTCGTGGACGTCCTTGGTGCGCACCAGCTCCAGGCAGTCCTTGCGGGAGCCGTCGGCCTCCAGCTGCATGTCGCCCTTGCGGATGATCTCGCCCTCGAAGGCGGAGGAGCAGGCGATGGGGATGTCCATCTCGGTGACTTTGATCTTGATGCCCCGGGCCTCCAGGCTGCAGTCGATCCACTGGTCCACATCCTCGTTGATGATGAGGGACTTGGGGACCCGCCAGTTCATATCCTTGGTCTCGTTGGTGATGACCGGGAAGCCCATGGCGATGGCGCCCGCGCCGCAGGCCACGGTGATGTCGCTCACCGGGGTGAAGGCGTTGACGAAGGCGAAGATGCGGTCCATGGTGTAGGTGTTCATGTTCACATAGTCGCCGGGCTGGATGTTGCCGAAGATGAAGGCGGCCCGGACCACCAGGGAGATGATGTGGCTCACGGCGATGATGTCGGGACCCACGGGCACCACGCGCACGGGGAAGCCCATCTTCACGCCCTTGCGCATGGCCTGGTCGATGATGCCGCCCAGCAGGAACACGAAGATGCCCCGGGACTGGTAGCCCTTGATGAGCGCCACGGCCTGCTCGTCGGTGGGGGCCTCGTCGATCAGCACCACGAAGCCGGGGATGTCCCGGGTGACCAGGGGCACGCCCAGCTCACGGACCTCGGCGTCGGTCATGTGGCCGTGGTATTTGTTGTCGTTGGGGTTGTCCGCTTCGCCGTAGGGCTTGGGGTTCACGGCGTATTTGCAGGCCTCGATCACTTCGGCGGCCATGGCGGTGGCGATGCCGGAGTGGAAGATGTCGGCGGTGCGGTTGTTGCGGGTCATCATGGCGCGGATGGGGACCAGAGCGTCCCGCAGCTGGGCCATGTTGGTGACCTCCAGGGCGGTATAGGCCTTGATGCAGGCCAGATAGTAGGCGGTGTTGCCGAAGGACACGGGGGCGTTTTCCCCGATCTTTTCAATGGTTTCCTTAACAGCGGCTTCCGCTTTGAAATACATTTCGTCGGAGCCGTGGTATACAACGTCAAACAGTCCCAATGTGTTTGCCTCCTATTTCGTGTCGATGCGGTCCTTGATCCGGCGGATCTCCGCAACGGTCTCATCGCTGTACTCATAGGGCGAGCGGCCCGCCCGGTCGGCGTCGGCCACCGCCTCGCTGAAATGGACGATGCCCAGCAGGGCTTCGGCGGGGATGTTTTCCCGGATGAAGGCTTCATCCGCCTCCGTCCGGACCTTGTTGGCCACCACCCGCACCCGGGAGATGCCCAGGTCGGCGGCCAGCCGAACGATCTGCCGGTAGGTCTGCACGCTTCTCGCGCCCGGCTCGATGACGACGATGAACTGATCCATCCCGTCCGTCGTGCCCCGGCCCAGGTGCTCCAGCCCGGCCTCCATGTCCATGATGACCACGTCCTCCTGCCGGAGGATCAGGTGGGCGATGAGGCGCTTGAGCACCACATGCTCCGGGCAGACACAGCCGCTGCCGCCGGTCTCGATGGTGCCCAGCACCAGCAGGCGCACGCCGTTATGCTCCTTCGCCACCAGGTCCGGGATGTCGTCCACCTTCGGGTTGATCTTGAAGAACTTGCCGTAGGTGTCGGCTCCGGCGCCGGTGCGCTCGGCGATGAGCTTGCGCATCTTGGAGATGGGGGTGATGCCCGCCAGCTCCTCCTCGCTGAAGCCCAGGGCCGCGCCCAGGTTGGCATCCGGGTCCACGTCGGCGCAGAGGACCTTGCGGCCCTCGTCGGCATAGAGCCTGGCCAGAATGGCGGCGACGGTGGTCTTTCCCACGCCGCCCTTGCCCGTGACTGCGATCTTCATGGGTCGTTTCTCCCGCTTGTCAGATGCCCAGGGCCGCGCGCTTGGCTTCGATGCCGTCGATCATGGCCTGCACCAGCTGGTCGCAGTCGGTGTTGATGATGTAGCCGGCGCCCACCATCTTGCGGGTGCCCTCGGTGATGAGCTCCATCATCTCGGCGCTGCCGCTGACCTGGGGCTCCACGCCCAGATAGGTGTCGATGCCGGTGGCGACGACATAGTTGGCGATGCTGACGGCCTTCTCGCTCATCCATTCGGGGGCGCAGCCCACCACGGGCACCTGGGGAACGTCGATGCCCCAGTCCTTGGCGATGCCGGTGGCCAGCAGCATCATGCGGCTGATGTCCACGCAGGAGCCCATGTGCAGCACGGGGGGGATGTCCGCCAGCTTGCAGACCCGCTTCAGGCCCTCGCCGCAGTACTGCACGGCATTTTCCTTGTCCATGAGGCCCGCCTTGGCGGCCGCCTGAGCGGCGCAGCCGGTGGCCACGATGACGATGTCGTTGGCCAGCAGCTCCTTCATGATCTCGATATGGGCGTAGTCGGGGCGAACCTTGGGGTTGTTGCAGCCCACGATGGCCACGGCGCCGCGGATGACGCCGGACTTGACGCACTCGATCAGGGGCTTGTAAGTATCCAGCTCATCCACAAAGCTGTTGGTGACGGTGTCCAGACGGCTCTTGATGCCCTCGCAGGAATAGCCGACGGTGGCCTTCTGCTTGTTCTGGGGCACGAAGATCTTGCCGGGGTTCCGGTTTTCGAAATTGTCGATGGCCATCTTCACCAGCTCGCGGCCCTGCTCCCGGGCGGTCTCGGCGTTGAACTGCACGTAGATGGTGCCGGGGATGCGGGCGATGGGGGAGGTGGTGATAACCTTCGTATGGAAGCATTCGCTCAGGGGGCCCAGAGCGGGGAAGATGCACTGCACGTCCACAGCCATCATTTCCACCAGGCCGGTGAGCATGGCCTTCTCCTGCTGCAGGAAGTTGCCGGCCATACGGATGCCGTGGCGCATGGCGACCTCGTTGGCGGTGCAGCAGAGGCCCGCCACGTTGATGCCCTTGGCGCCCTTGGAGCGGGCATATTCGATCATGTCCCGGTCCTCGGCGGCGGCCACCACCATCTCGCTCATGGCGGGGTCGTGACCGTGGACGATGATGTTGACCATGTCCTTTTCCAGCACGCCCAGGTCGGCCTCGGTGTCGTTGGGCATGGGGGTGCCGAAGAGGATGTCGCTGAATTCGGTGCCGGTCATGGAGCCGCCCCAGCCGTCGGCCAGGCCGGTGCGCAGGCTCTGGCGCACCAGGGCTTCCGCGTCGGCGGTGTTGCCCATGTGGGTCATGTGCATGGCGGTGGAGATCTCCCGGTCCACGGCGCGGGGGGCGATGCCTTCCCGCTCCCAGACCTTCTGCCGCTCCTCGGTAGCGCGGGAGAGGAAGCGCTGGTAGCCGTAGGGCTTGCCGTATTCGTTCAGGGCAGCCTCGCCGACCTCGTGGGCGACCTCATAGATGTCCCGGCCTTCGGTCTCGAAGCCCCATTCCTTGGCAAGGCGCAGCAGCTTGTCCACGTCGGTGATCTGGTAGCTCCCGTCGGGCCTGGCGGCCAGCATGGTGTGGCAGATCTCGCGGCCGTGGTCGGAGTGGGCGGCACAGCCGCCTGCGGTGAAGCGGAGATAGTTGCGGCCGGCGATGGCGCCCGCGTCGGCGCCGCAGATCCCGCGGGGGGCTTTCGGCGTGATGCGGCAGGGGCCCATGGAGCAGATCCGGCAGCAAATACCGCCTTCACCGAAACGGCACTGGGGAGTCTGGGCCTTTTTGCGGTCCTCCCAGGTCTCGGCGCCGGCGGCTTTCGCCATCTCGCGGAGCTTTTCAAGCTCAGCTTCCAGGCGTTCGTAGAGGGGGTTCTGAGTCAGATCCATAGCGCGAAACTTCTCCTTAGATGAAATGTGTATTTCTTTGCAAGTACTAACTTGTATATACAGGATAACCTTATGAATTATAACTGGTTTTTGTCCGATTGTCAACGAAAGCTCGGAATAATCTGAACAATCCGTAATAATCTGAGCAGCTGCATCAGCAAACCCCATCTGCGGGACCGCCGCATGCTGCATATTGCACAAAAACGGCGCCGCCGCAGGGGTTCTCCCCGGCAGCGGCGCAAGCTGTCGACACTTTGTCGACAGCTTGCGCGCAAAATCAGAAAATGTTTTCTGATTTTGCAAGGATATAACGTGAAGGGGGCCTCTCCGCCCCCTTCACAAATCCCCCATGCTAATCGAAACACAGAATAATAGGTTTGTCTACAGTCTGCGCCGCCACAGGGGTTCTCCCCTGCAGCGGTGCAAAGTTTTTCCATCGGAGAACAGGGGTCAGAGCTGCTTGCTGCGGATATATTCGTCGATGGCTTTCGCGGCGGTCTTGCCCGCACCCATGGCCAGGATGACGGTGGCCGCGCCGGTAACGGCGTCGCCGCCGGCGTAGATTCCCTCACGGGAGGTGAGTCCGTTTTCGTCCACAACGATGCCGCCCTTGCGGTTGATGGTGAGGCCCTCGGTGGTGTCCTTGATGAGGGGGTTGGGGCTGGTGCCCAGGGCCATGATGACGCAGTCGGCCTCCAGCTCGAATTCACTGCCGGGGACCTCCATGGGGCGGCGGCGTCCGGACTCATCCGGCTCGCCCAGTTCCATGCGGATGCAGCGGATGCCGGAGGTTATATCCCCTTCCGTGAGGATGGCCACGGGGCTGCAGAGGGTCTGGAACTGGATGCCCTCCTCCAGGGCGTGCTCCACCTCTTCCTTTCGGGCGGGCAGCTCTTCCATGCCCCGGCGGTAGACCACCGTGACCTCCGCGCCCAGGCGCCGGGCGCAGCGGGCCGCATCCATGGCCACGTTGCCGCCGCCGATGACGCAGGCCTTTTTGGGGTGGGGCACGGGGGTGTCGGAGCCGGGCAGATAGGCCTTCATGAGGTTGATGCGGGTCAGGAACTCGTTGGCGGAGAAGACGCCGCGGGCATAGATGCCGGGGATGTCCATGAACATGGGCAGGCCGGCGCCGGAGCCGATGAACACGGCCTCGAAGCCCTCACTGAAGAGGTCGTCCACGCTGAGGCTGCGGCCCACGACCACGTTGGTCTCCACGGTGACGCCCATCTTCTTGAGCCCGTCCACTTCCTTCTGCACGATGCGCTTGGGGAGACGGAATTCGGGGATGCCGTAGACCAGCACGCCGCCGGGCTGATGCAGGGCCTCGAACACGGTGACCTGATAGCCCAAGCGCACCAGGTCCCCGGCGCAGGTGAGGCCGCTGGGACCGGAGCCCACGACGGCCACCCGATGGCCGTTGAAGGCGGGCTTTTCCGCGACGGCGGTGGTGTGGCTGTTGTGCCAGTCGGCCACGAAGCGCTCCAGCCGCCCGATGCCCACGGGCTCGCCCTTCACGCCGCGGGTGCAGAATTTCTCGCACTGGGTCTCCTGGGGACAGACACGGCCGCAGACGGCGGGCAGGGCGCTGGTGGCGGCGATGACCTGATAGGCCCCCTCATAGTCCTTTTCCTCGATCTTTTTGATGAATTCGGGGATGCTGATCATGACGGGGCAGCCCTTCATGCAGGGCTTCGTTTTGCACTGGAGGCAGCGGGCTGCCTCATCCAGGGCCTGTTCCTCGGCGTAACCCAGGGCCACTTCGTCGAAATTGCCGCTGCGGACCGCGGGGTCCTGAGAGGGCATGGGGTTTTTCTTGAGGGACATATTCGGCATCTCACTCTACCTCCTTCTTGAAAAGATTACAGGTATCCTCATATTTATGCCGCTCGAATTCATAGAAGCTGCGGCTGCGCTTCACCGCCAGGTCCCAGTCCACCTTGTGACCGTCAAAATCCGGGCCGTCCACGCAGGCGAACTTCATCTCGCCGCCGATGCTGACGCGGCAGCAGCCGCACATGCCGGAGCCGTCGATCATCAGAGGAGCCATGGAAACGGTGGTTTTGATGCCGTAGGGTTCCGTTGCCTTGCAGACCGCCCGCTGCATGGGGATAGGACCCACGGCGAATACCTCGTCATAGTGGTGGCCGGATTCGATCAGGTCCACCAGCGCGTCGGTGACGAAGCCCTTTTCCCCGTGGCTGCCGTCGTCGGTGCAGACGCGCAGCAGCTCGCTGGAGCCGCGGAATTCGTCCTCCAGGATCACCAGGTCTGCGCTGCGGAAGCCGATGATGGCGTGTACCTCGCTCCAGTGGGCGCGGAAGGCCTTCAGCACCGGGTAGGCGATGGCGCAGCCCACGCCGCCCCCCACCACGCAGACCTTCTCCTGGGTGATGGCGGTAGCCCGGCCCAGCGGGCCGACAAAGTCCTGGATGAAATCGCCCTCCCGCAGGCGGTTGAGCTTATAGGTGGTGGCGCCGATCACCTGCACGATGATGGAGACGCTGCCGGTGAAGTGGTTCACGTCATGGATGGTGATGGGGATGCGCTCCCCATCCTTGTCCACGCGAAGGATGATGAACTGACCGGGCTTGGCCTTTCGGGCCACCCGCGGCGCTTCGATCTCCAGCAGCATCAGGCTGGGCCGGAGCGCGACCTTTTTGACGATTCGATACATGTGACTCTCCCCTCGATCTATAACAAGTGTTGATTTACATATATTGTTTCCGCCGCCAGTCTGGGAATTCATTGTACCGGACCACGTACAACCTACAGTTTATCGAAATCCGTCCTGCCCGTCAACCGGGGGAGGGGGATTTCGGTGTTGAAAGCTTTTCAATATATCCTTAACATTCGCTGAAGCGATACCCTGGGACCCGCGGAAAAGGGGGTCAGGGCTCCGGGACCGCCGGGCCGGAAGCGGCCTTCAGGGGGCCGTATGCCGGGGTCAGATACTCCAGGCCGAAGCCGATGCGTTCCCCCTCCGGGGAGAAGACCAGCCGTTCCAGGGTGAGGAGCCTTTCCGCCCCGCAGCCCAGGGCCTCCTGCGCCCGCTCCGGCGGGAGGGCAGCGCGGATGCTCAGCTCCGTACGCAGGGCCGCGGAGGGGAAGCGGCCGGCGAAGAGGTCGGGGAATTCGCTGAAGTGCAGCTCCATCTCCACGGTGGGGGCGCCCCGTTCATAAGGAAGGTATTTTTCGTCGTAGGCCACCGGGACTCCGGCGCGTTCCAGCACCCGGCGGATGGTGACGACGAACTGTCCTTCCCCCAGCCCCAGGGCCCGCCTGACCTCTGGATCCGGCGGGATGACGTTGACCTCCAGGCAGCGATAGCTCCCCCCTCCGGCATCCTCGCCGAAGACGATGTTGAAGGTGGAGATGCGGGGAGGCTGGACGATGTAGCCCTTGCCCTGTTTCGCGACGACGAGGCCTTCCCCCTCCAAAATGTGGAAAGCCTTCCGCACGGTGACCCGGCTGGTGCGGTAAGCGTCGGCCAGCTCGTTTTCCGAGGGCATGACGTCCCCCTCCGGATGGCCGCCGGAAAGGATGCGTTCCCGCAGGGAGGCGGCGATCCGCTGATAAAGCGCCTGGCTCATGGCTGTTCCCCCGCCGCCTGGGCCATGAATTCATGGCAGATGCGCAGGCAGTCCAGCACCGTATCGCTCCGGGCGTCGGCCCCAAGCAGGCGGGGGCTGCGGTCCTTCACCGCCGGGCCGCCCACCATGATGCGCACTTTCTTCCGCAGGCCGCTGGCCTCCACGGCCCGGATGGTGCCCCGGATGCTCAGGGCGGAGGCCTGAAGGGTGCCGCTGAGGATGAGGATCTGGGGCTTGTGGTTGCGGAGGGCCTGGACTACCGTGTCCGGCGCCGTATCCACCCCCAGGTCGAATACCTCGAAGCCGTTTTGCTGAAGGATCTCCCCGATCACCTGCTTGCCCAGGTCGTGGATATCCCCCTGCACCGTACACATGACCACCTTGCCCATGCTGTTTCCCCGTTCCTCCTCCGGGAAGGCCAGGGCGGTCTCCATGACGCTGCGCATGATGTGAGCCGCCATCATGAGGTCCGCGAGGAAGTATTCCCCAGCCTCATAGCGCCTGTCCACCCGGCGGATGCCCTCCGCCAGCGCCTCAAATATGACGTAGCCGGAGACGTCGTTTTCCGCCAGGTCCAGGGCCGCGGCGAGAGCCTTCATTTCGTTCAGCTCCTCCATGGCGGCGCAAAGGGCTTCGGTTCGCGGAGCGTCCACGGCTCTCACCTCCCAGAAATTCCGGCGTGCTGCGGGCGCCGCCCGCAGACCGATTAATTATCATATTATAATGTGGATGGAGTGGTGCGTCAAGGTTTGGGAGAGCTGCCGAAGCGGTTTGCATGTCCGCCCCTTCCGTGCTACAATCAAAACAGATGAAGAAAAAGGAGCGACGGAAAATGGATTTGTCGGTCTATGACGGAAAGACGGTGCGCATCAAGACCGTCTGGGGGGAAATCTTCGAGGGGGAGGCCGTCCACGACTCGGAAGAGTACTGCGAACACGAGTACGGCTGGGCAGAGGAGAGCCTCAATCTGAACCACTGGCTTTTCCGCCGCAGCGATATTGAATCCGTGGAGCAGATAGAGGGAGAGCCCCGGATCTGGATGAGCCGCCGGATGCACTTCATGCACCTGGACCACCCGGCCTATGGCCGCATGGAGGACGGGCTGAAGACCCTGGAGCTGCGCCTGAACGACCCCAAGCGGCGGGAGATACAGGTGGGGGACATCATCTGCTTTGAGGGCTTCGAGGAGGATAATGAGTATCTCCACATGGAGGTGAAGGAGCTGCTGCCCTTCCCCTCCTTCAAGGAGCTGTACGCCGCCCTGCCCCTGTCGGAGATGGGCTATTCCCCGGAGGAGGAGAAGAACGCCTCCCCGGCGGACATGGACAAGTATTACACGCCGGAGGAGCAGGCCCGCTGGGGCGTCCTGGCCATCCGGGTGGCGGAACCTTAAAAATACGGGGGGTTTCCTTACATGCGTGTGTTTGCGCTGGAGCTGGACAATGACCGCAAGGGCGTCCGGGAAAGAAAAGGCTATATTGCGGGCCTGATCGCCCGGCTGCCCGCCCCGGAGCTGGTGGTGCTGCCGGAGCTGGCCCTGTGCAGCTATATGGCCAGCCGGAAGGTATGGCAGTATACCGACGAGGGCGGGCGGGACACCGTCGCCTGGGCGGTGGAGACCGCCGGGAAATACGGGACTTATATCGGCGTGGGCTACCTGGACCGGGAGGACGGGGATTACTATAACCGCTACCTTATCGCCTCTCCCGACGGGGTCTGCGGCACGGTCACCAAGTCCGAGGGGGAGGCCGCCGTCTTCAAACGGGGGTCTTTCGGCAACACCATTATGACCCCCTTCGGCCTGGTAGGGGTCGCCATCTGCTATGATTCCCGGCGGAAGCACTTTTACGACAATGTGAAGGACCTTGCCCTGACCATGATCCTTTTCCCCCACGGCGCTCCCGCCGACCCGAAGAAGCCGAAGAAGGAGCGGCAGGAAAACGACCTGCGCTGCGGCCTCTATGCCGACAGCTTCGGGGTGCCGGTGGTGTACGTGAACAGCGTGGGAGCCCTGGAGGAGATGCCGGGGAAGATGGGGGAGATGATGGCGAAAAAGGGCTTCCGCATGAACGGCATGAGCAAGATCTACGCCGCCGAGGGCAGGCCCATCCCCACGGAGGTGAAGGAGGCCGTGGGAATGGAGGTGCCGATCCATTCCAAGCGCCGCATCCGAGATATCCCTTTCCACGGCCAGGACATCCTGCCGGGCAATTTCTTCTTCCGGCAGTTTGTCCTCAAGCCGGACACGGAGGCGGGGATAAAGGCGTATGAGGAGCAGCATTTGAAGGAGGAACAGGCATGATTTTGTCCGATCAGACGATCCGGCGGATGCTGGAGGAAAAGAGCCTGGTGATCGAACCGCTGGAGGAGCGCCAGATCCAGCCCGCCAGCGTGGATATCCGCCTGGGGAATACCTTCAGCGTCGTGGAGGACAGCTCCGCCGGTATCATCGACCTGGAGCGGGAGATCCGATACAAGACCATTGAGACTGACAAGTATCTGCTGCTGCCCGGTCAGTTCGTGCTGGCCACCACCATGGAGTACATCGCCCTGCCGGAGGACCTGACCGCCTTTGTGGAGGGGAGAAGCTCCCTGGGCCGCATGGGCCTCTTTATCCAGAATGCCGGATGGGTGGACCCCGGTTTTTGTGGGGAGATCACGCTGGAGCTGTATAATGCCAACCGCTGCGCCATCGAGCTGACGGCGGGCCGCCGCGTCGGCCAGCTGGTCTTTGCCCGGATGGACGCCCCGGCCCTGAAGCCCTATAACGGCAAGTACCAGGGCCAGCGAGGCGCGACCGGGTCGAGGGTGTATCTGGATGGGGAGCAATAAACGGGGATTAAACGAAAACCAGAATTCCCTGCCCTCGTCCCGCCGCAGCGGGCTAAAAGGCTCCCCTGAAAGGGGAGCTGGCATCCGGCGTCTCACGGAAGCTGGATGACTGAGAGGTTATCCCCGCCGCAGCGGGCAATTCTCAGAGCCTCTGCGGATTCGCCGATTGTCTTTGCAGGACCGCGGCCCTGTCCCGTCGCCTCCGGCGGGCCTCTTTCTTTGAGCGGCAAGAAAGAGGCGAAAGAAATGCGCCAAAGGGAACCGCGTCGTCGCACGGGTGAATGGCCGGTATTCGGCCAAAAGCCGGATACCGGCAAGATTCCCCCGGCTCCTCCTCTTCAAATCGAAACGGATCGTTTCGATTTGAGAAGGACGTTTCGCCGGAATCTTCAAGCAGCGACCAACGGGAGCTGCGCCGT
>JAEEGK010020440.1_pt1 | contig 14085 bp, 11 predicted proteins | sample 8958771 | NCBI WGS metagenome assembly JAEEGK01 (sample SAMN16246547, study PRJNA631951) | gut metagenome | biome: gut microbiome; feature: rumen; material: SC-attached | host: Bos | place: Iran: Karaj | collected 2018-10
GGATAACCACATAAACTAGTTCTAAGCTTGTACTTTTTGGCAAGTTTTCTCGTAAGAAGTTCATTAATTCCTTCTTTTAATACTCTTGCGCCATCACTTCCACAAAAATGCATAACTTCATGCAATAATAAATCCTCATAGTATCCTTCTGCATTTGTTCCACTAATAAAAACATGCATAATATATGTTAAAAAAGTATTATTATTAACAATGATATTTTCTTCATTATATGGTTTATGATTCTTACTAATCCCATACCCAGGAAATTTACTTGCCATTTTTAGTAGCTTATCAGCACAAAGTGGCATAATAACGTTATTCTCATTAGCATACGCACTAACTTCACCATAATCATAGATTTTTAATATTTGGCTATAATCCGTAATGCTATTTATTCTGTTTAAAACAGATTCCGGCATATAAGCCCCAAATTCCTCTACAATTATCTTTATATATTCTTTAACTCTCTCTGTTAATCTTCTTTGTATTTCTTCAATATTTAAAGTACTCATGTTACCACACCCTATAATAATTATATCATACTAATTTATAATCTCTAATAATTATCTTATCATCAAATAAATGTTTATTAAAATAATCTATATGCATGAACTAATGTCTCCATGTAGTAATTGTCAAAAAGTAAGTCGAATTATCCAAAGAAAAAAAGTTGTAATATACAACTTCTTATCTATTAATATATTCATTATATTGCTTAATAAAGTTTTTAAGTGATTGTATTAATTTTTCTAAGGATTCGGGATCATTATAATCTCTATATTTACCATTTATTTCTATTTGAATAACATCTACATCATCTAAAGAGTATATTCCTTGTGTAATTGCACCACCCTTAAATGGATTATTATGATTAATATTATTAATACCATTTTCTGTAAACGCTTCTTCTAATTCTTTTATTGTTGAAAAATCTGCTGATAAATTATATAATGTCCCAAATTCTATATCAAATTTTCTATCTTTAGATGCACCATGTAAATCTATTACTAATTTGATATTATTTTCTTTTATTAATCTTCTCATTTCAATATTATATTGATCATAATTATCTCTATTAGAATCTATTCCTGTGTCATTATTCTTAACAATTGCATAAGTATTACAGTATTTATTTAAATATAGTGCTATTGCTTTAGTATATGGTTCATTTAGTTTAGTAGTTCCATCATCACGTAATTGATACATTGTATGAGGAGCCGAAAATAATACTGGAATGCTACCTTTTAATATTGTATAATCATCAAATAATTCCATGTTTTCTAATTCATTAATTTCTTGTTCAAACATATTACCACATCCTGTAATTATTATATCATAAGCTCTGTCTATTTTTTAGTTTTTCATTCTCTTTTTCTATGGTGGATAAGTCTCTATGTTTAATTTATTATTTATTTTAATTACAATACTTCCCTCTTTATCTGTTCGATATATTTTAGAATTAGATAAATTATTTAATACTTCTTTGTTTGGATGATGATATATATTATTTCTTCCTACACTAATAACTGAATATTTAGGATTTATCTTGTTAATAAAAGTATTTGTACTGCTTGTTTTACTACCATGATGACCTACTTTTAATATATCAATATTTTCTATTGAATATTTATCTAAAATATCTTTTTCTTTACTAGATTCTGCATCAGCCATAAATAATAATTTATAACCATCAAGTTCTGTATAAATAACATTACTATTATCATTTTCACTATTATAAATATCTGTTTGTAAGAAATATATATTATCCAGTTTATTAATACATGAATAATATGGTATTTTCTTAATATTTAAAACATCAACTATTTCTTTTTCTAAAAGAGTGTAACTACCACAATTAAAGATTACTTTTTCTACTTTAAAATCATTAACTAAATTAATAGTCTCACCACAATGATCCAAATCCCCATGAGTAAGAATTAAACTATCTATTTTATTTATACCAAGAGATTTAATATATTTAATAATATTATCACTATAACTATAATTACTATTACCAGAAGTATCTATTAAAAAAAGATGATTATTATTTTTTAATACAATACTATCACCTTCCGAAACATCTAAAATAGTAACTAGTTTTTCTCTAATTAAACTATTTATATTATAATGAAATATTAATAAGATAATTAATAAATATAGTCTTTTTTTATTAATAGTAAAAATAATAACTATATAATAAACAATAACTAATATCATTGATGGTTTTCTAAATATAAAAATAAATACTTTTATCTTAGAAAGCATCTTAATAATATATTCAATAAAACTTATTATAAAATAATAAATTGGGGAAAGATAAGAAATAATAAATACTATAATAGATAATGGAAAAATAATAAAATGAAAAATTGGTACAAAGAATAAACTATAAATAATAGCTAAAAAATTAATTTCATAATTCAAAAATATAGTTATTGGTAAACTAGATATAAAAGCTAATGTTGATATAATAATTAATCTTTTAAAATAATTACCCTTTATTATTTTAATATTTAAACTAATAATAAGACTAATAGTAAATGAATATAAAAAACCACTACTAATAATATAATAAGGGTTTATTATTAATAGAATAATTCCTATAATACAAATAATATTTTGATATTTATACTTAATTTTATAATGCTTCAAAATACTTGATAAAATATAACATAATCCACTTCTTAATACACCAATTATCTTATTAGTAAATAGAATATACAAAATAATAAAGATTGTATTTATTATTAAAGATTTATTTTTCTTTAATTTCATTTTCCCTTCAATTATCTTTAATAATTTAACTATCATCATTATTTGTAATGATCCTATTGAAATAAGATAAGTTAGTCCACAAACTTCATATATATCTCTTTTATCATTAGAAAAATAAGAACTATCTCCTAAAAGAAAGATATATAAATATTCTTTATATTTATTATTATTAATTCTATTATTTATAAAGTTTTTTATTTTATTAATTAAACTATTATTCTTTTTAATAAGATTTATCTTATCTATTTTTAATTCCCAAGATATATTTCTACTCTGTAGATATTTTTGGTAATTAAAAGTATTAAAAATAGTATTATTATTTGGTTTAAATAAACTTCCCTTAACTAAAATAATGTCACCAACATCATAAGGGAATTCTTCCAAATAACTAATTAATTCTTCTTCCCCTTGAAGAGTTACTGTATATTTATTATCTTTGTATTTCTTACTTATAACTTTTAATTTAAATTCTTGTTCACTTCCCTTATAAGAACAATATATTCTTAAATTAATTCGATAATAAGAAATAATTATTATTAATAAAAATATAATTAATATAATAAACTTAGACTGTAATATTTTCTTTAATATTTGCAAATAGACTCTCTCCTATTCCATCAACATTCATAATCTCTTCTATTGTTTTAAATCTTGATTTCTTACGATATTCTACTATTGCTTCTGCTCTTGTTCTACCAATACCATTTAATGTTTCTAATTCTGAAATGCTAGCTTCATTAATATTGATTTTAGTATTAGTAACAGTTTCTTTAATACATCCATCATTCTTTAGTTTATTTTCACATATTTCTAGTTTTTTCTTTAAATCATCTTGCGTTTTAACATAATTAGTTATTTCACTTTTAGAATAAATTATTATAATCATTTCATCTTCTATTTTCTTAGATAAGTTAATAGTTGATGTATCTGCATCTTTAAGAAGACCACCAGCTTTTTCAATTAAATTAATTATTCTTGCGTTATCACTTTCTTTAAATGAATATACACCAGGATTTTTAACATGACCTTTTATATCTACTATTAAATCATTTTTATCATTAATTACCTCACTTTCATCTTGCTCAACAATAGGTATAACTTCATCTTCTTCCTTAATATAAATAAAGAAATAATAACAAAGGGATATAATAATAACTAATATAATAACAACAATAATTTTCTTTTTATTATTTAATACCTTAAGTTTATAATAATCCATTATAGTAAAAACTATCTATTTAATGGGGTTTTATTAAATAGATAGTCCTCTTTCTTATCCCTCCTTCATCTGGTTATATAAAACCATCAATCAAAATATAATATAGTTTTAAATAATAAACAAATTTTAGGAAAAATAAAATAAAGACTATTTTTTTAGAAAATAATTATTTCATTCAAAATAATAATAAAATTAATATATTTAATAATCTTTATTAATAAAAAAACATATTCTAGTAATTAGAATATGAATTATATATAAAAAATTTTTATTTAAATAAAAAGAGCTTTTCTTCTTAAGAAAAACTCTTATTCTTCCTTAGGGGAAACTTCTGTTTCTTCTTGCTTTTTAGCTTCTTGCTTGACACTTTCTTGACTCTTGAAGTAAAATTCAGCATTTATAGCCATTCCCATGGTAAATACTAATGCTAATAAGTATACCCAGAATAACATAATTACTACGTTACCAAAACTACCATAAAAGATATCATATGTATTAAATCTATTTAAATACATTGAATATACTCTTGTTATAATAATCCAAGCTATTGTTGTAAATAAAGTACCATAGTTATTATATGCACTAGGGATTCTCTTATTAGGAGCTACTGTGTATAAAACTTTTAAATCAATAAAGATCAATAAGAATGAGATTGGATATTTTAAGATATCATAAACAATATGAATTGTATCTATTACTTTACCTGGTGAATCTTTAGCTATCGCATTAATAATTAATTCACCAAAAGCTGGTACTAATACTACGAATAGTATTAGACTAATTAATATTATTGTCATAAATATTGCTTTAATTGATTGTTTTATAGATACATTATTTTTTATTTTATAAATAACATTACTAGTTATAATTAAAGCTTCACAACCACCTGATGCAATATAGATTGAAAAGATTAAGAAAATAACTATACTTAATCCAGATGATTCAACTTCCATTAAACTCTTTAAAATACTTGATACAGCTGCTGGAAGTGAATGATCCATACTATTGATTAACTCATTACTAATAAAATTAGAACCAATTAATCCAAATATTGGAAATAACGCAAATATCGATAAAACCATAAAAAAAGCTAGTTGTCCAGGTAATATGCGCATTTCTTCTAATTTAAAAATCTTCCAAAAACGACTTATCATCCTTCTAGCTCTTTTCATAATCTTCTCCCTTTATTTATAACTTTCTTTATCACTTTGCATTGCTATAGTTGCTTCATTAATAGCATCATCAATTGTTTTTATATTATCAACAATCATACTATATCCAATAGCTGCACCAAATCCATATGGTAACTCTTGAAGTGATTTAGATAATTTCTTTGCATATATATCAACTTGATTTTCATTATAACCAATCATATATATTAAGAATTCATTACCATCAGAACGTATTATTTCTGTATTTTCTAATTGTGTATTAATTAATATAGATGAAGCTTTTACAATAAGCATATCACCCTTTTCACGTCCATAATTATCATTAATATACTTAGTATTATTTAAGTCTATTACCATAATTGCACGTGGATTAACTTTTTCACTATTCCATTTATCAATATTTAAATTCAAGTAATTACGATTCTTAAGTGATGTCATCATATCTGTATAACGTTTACGATCATCTTTCTTCATTACACGAACCTTTTTACGATTCTTCATAAATACACGAACTAAGATAAAGATAATAATTGGAATTAAGATAACTGCTAAAATAATTAAATATAATTCTTCAAAAGTAACTTTATCAAATATACTACCATTGAAACTATTATATGCACTATTTCGGTATGTATAATATGAATTAGTATTTATAAAATAGTTAAATAATTCAAAGAATGAATCATCAGTACTATTAATCATAAATACATAATCATCTTTAACATTATCTGTATATAATACTTCATATTTAGAGAATTCACTATTCTTGTAATAATTATATATCTCACTATCAATAATAACTATATCATCACTAGTTAAATCACTAATATTATCTTTTTCATTAACATTAGCTTTAGTATTAGATTTAATATAATCAGTAATAACACTATTAGTTAATGTACTAACATCTTTACCACGCAAACTTTCTAAATTATCAACAGTTAAGTTATGAGCTTTACCAATAACAACATACTTAGAAATAAATACTGGTTTAGATTTTAAATACTTACTATCATCACTATTAAAGTAATTAAAGAAAATATCTACTTTTCCACCTTTAATAGCTTCTTTTAATTTACTAACATTTTCATATTTTTGGAAATTAATATCAATATTAGTTAGTTTAATAATTCTTTTTAAATATTCAACAGCTACACCTTCCATATGTCCAGCCATAGAAAACTCATAAGGACTATTTTCTACATAACCATAGATATATGTTTTACTTAATAAATCTACTTTAGTTTTATCAGCAATACTACGCATATTAATATAGTAATCTAAGAATGTTTTATTATAATCTTCTTCAAATTTCTTACTATACCAACTTTCATATACTTTCTTAATAATATTATTTAAGCTTGGATTTTCACTATCTAGTGTTAATACAATATTCTTAGAAATATTATTAAAGAAATAATTAACATGATATTCATCTTTAATAGTTTTATCTAAGTTTAGGATATGTGATGTAATAACCGTAGCTACATCACCATTATCTAAAGCTTTAAATAAGTCACTAACATTATCATAGTTTTTAAAAGCAATGCTAGGAATACTTCCTAAATAGTATGATATTGTATTACTATCACTAGATAATACACCTATTTTTTGACCACCAAGATCTTCTAAACTTTTTATCTTACGTTCTTTTTTAGAAACCGCAACATAAGAATCTGTAAATATTAATAATTGTTCATTAGATAGTTTATTACTACCATCAATTATTTCAAAACGATATTTTGAATTAAAATTATTTCCACTTTTTAAATAAGGTATCTTATTGAAATCAAGATTAGTCTCTTCTTTCATATAATTTAAGAAATCAAAGATTACTCCAGATCCATTATTAGAATAAACTGGAATATCATTAATAACATCAATATCAATAACTTTACCACCATTATCTGCAATCCACTTTTTATCTTGTGAATTTAAAATATTAGGTTCAGTATAGTTAATAATGATATATAAACCAACAAAAACTATTATTGCAATTGTTAAAATTAAATATATTATTTTCTTTTTACTCTTCATCTTTCTCACTCTCTACTGTAATCTCTCGATCCTTTGTCCATGATATTGTTTTAGAATCAGGATGTTTCATACCAATTATTGGGAAATTATTTAATTTTTCATCATCTTTTAATAAATATACTTGTAATGAATAACAAGCTAGAGTATCTTCATCAAAGCTCTTTACTAGACCATCTCCTACTCCTCTTGCATCTTTAACTGATGTTTTATCAGTAAATGTAATATAGTAATTGATAGTTTTACCTTGTAGACGATGTGTTACTTTAGTAACACTTTTATTTTTCTTTAAAGCTTCATCAGCTTTAGTATAGACTTCTTCACTAATAGTCTTCTTTTCTGCACATTTTAATCTTTCACCATAAACTGGTTTACCTTCATCTGGTACGAATATATCTTTAACTTTTAAACCTAGAATAATTAATAAAATAAAAATAAATATTAATATACATGTATAACGATTTCTTTTAAAAAACTTCTTCATATATGCCTCAACTTTCTATATCAAATATATTATACATTATCTAAAAAAATTAATCAATTTGATTTATTAATTTTTTGTATAAAAAAAGAGAAACTAAGTTCTCTTAATTATTTACCTCTTCCAGAAGAAAGTTCTTCTTCATTAAACATTTCTTCTAAATTTTTTCCACTAGCTTTATTACGTAAATCTCTAAGTGCATCACTTATACCTACTCTTTGACCATTATACATAACATAATAATCTTTATCATTATAAGTAATACATGTTGCAATTTGTGGAAACTCTAAAAGTACTGGTTGAATATTATAATAAGCTTCACCATTTTCTCCTATATGAACTGGTAAACAAAGAGCTGACTCCTTTGTAAGAACTATTGTTGCATCAGATTCTGGATTTGTTTTTTTATAATTAGTTAAAGCTCTCATACTATTAGATATTCTTTGATAACCTATTTTAGCACTTCTTTTTCTAAGTACCTCTTCTACTTCATCTCGACTACATGATTTTCCATATGTATTAGCTTTTTTATCATAAACATAAATACTATTATTATGAGCACATAATATATAATTATCATCAATAGCTTTTATTGGTGGAAGTTTAGTAACAAATTCACCAAACTGGCTTTTTGAATGATATCCATCATTTTCTTTAGTAACTTTTATATTACTTGGACCTAAAAACCAATAATTACCAAAGAATAATATTCCATTTTGTTTTTCAACATCTTTACGTCCTTTTTGCCAATAAGTATCAACATTTGGAACTTGTTTACTACTATGACTTGCTAATAATCCTTTTATATGTTTCATAACACCAGGTGAATTTTTAACATCACCAGCATCCTGGTATGTATCAAGAGTAACTCCTGTATTAGCATCTTTTAATTTTAGACCTCTTAATTTATATCTATTTCCAGCTAAATAATAACCATAACCAATATTACCATCATATAATACTTTATCTCCCTCTTCTTGAGGAATTACTTTACCATCCTTATCAATTAGCATCATATCACCCATATACTGTTTATTAACGACTGCAAATCCATCTTTAAAACCATATTCATAGTTTGAAGGCGTATCATAATAATAACTTTCACCAATTTTATTACCTAAACTATCTTCATAGTGATACGTATTAGAATTATCTCTTACAAATTTTCTAATGTCAGAATCAGTATTTGAACTAATATTTTTTCCATCTTCCACAACTTTATCTTCATCACTTGTATCCTCTATTTCGTAGGTATTTCTTCCATCTTTTATAAGGATAAGGTTTTTATCATTTTTATTATATTCATCAAGAAATTTATTTATTGCGTCCGCACCAATTTGTTTTGATAGCCAATCATTATTTAACATATTACACCTCTATTATAATAATAACTTATTTTAAAACAATTATCAATATAATAAAAATCGATTTGACAAACAAACCGATTTTTTGTAAACTAACTGACAATTAAATGTAAATTAACCGTAAAGATGATTCCTATTATTTGTATTTGCATAATAGTTATCTAAGAACAATATTAAGTAATTTGTTCCACTTTTAATGATTGTATCATATCTTATATAACGCATATAATAACCATCTTCAGCTGTATATATTCCATTTTGATTATAACCAACTACCATAAAGGCATGTCCTTCACCTTCATTAGAAGCCATTGCATCACCTGGTCTAATCATTCTAACTAATTGTTCTGCACTATACTTAGCTAAAGCTTTTTGACCAGAATAATGAGTAACTACACCACCTTTAATGTAAACACCATCTGCCTCAGGGAAGTATCTAACATTTACCATACCAAATGCTCCTGCTTCGCCCTTGCTACACAAGTCCATTCCTCCATTACACATTGCCCAACGTACAAATGTTGCACAATTAAGTCCATGCCAACATTGACTTTGTCCTTTAGCACAACTTCCACCTGGACTACCCCATTTACTATTAATACCTAATTTACCGCAAATATCAGAATTATATTTACAATAATTGATACTACCATCACTAGCTACTTTACCACTAGTATGGTTATATGGAAGAACATAACCTGTCATTGTATAAGTACAATCAATTAATCCATAAGCAGCAGCTGCTACACCATATCTAGTATAAGGGCCTGCTTCTTGTACACGCTTATATATACACATATTTAAATCATTGATTGTATGACCTTTTTTAGCTAACGCTTCACTAATTGGAATGTGAAGTCTTGGTTTACCACTAATAACTGTCTGATATCCATGAACATCTAAATTAGATTTCTTTTCAGATACACTACATGTAATAACTCCTTCATTACCAATATAATCTAATACTTTTACTGATAAATTACCAGTAGTTTTTTCATTTGTAGTATATGAACTACTTTGAATAAATCCACTTTCTTTACCATTATATAAATAATTATAACTAACAACATAATTAAATGAATTAACACTAACATTAAATGTTGTTCTATTAGCTTCTACTATTACACTACATGTTCCTTCTGGAATACTTTTATCTATATTATTAACTTCAACTATTTTACTAACTTTAGTTCCATCTTTATTAACTGCAACTAATTCGTATTTACCATTTTCTTCTATTGGATAATAAGCTTCTGTTTCAGTAATTTCTTTTCCATTTGGTAAGATTAAATGATCATATTTATCACCAATAATATTAATTATGATACTTACTATTGAATTAGACATACCATCATTATCTAATTTAGTTATAATACTAGTTTCTCCGGCATTTAATACTGTTATTTTTTGAGCAGACATTCTCGTATAACCTAGACTATTAGTAACACTATAAATATTATGATATTCTCCTGATTCATTAAGATCAACATTACTAATTTTAACTATTTTATCAGTTATATTACCATCAGTTTTATCTATAGCTGTTACTTTTTCTTCATAACTATCACCAATTTCTAGTTCTAATTCCTCATCTTTTATATTTATAATTGGTACTAAATTATTAGCTAATGGATTATCAACAACAATTACTTTCCTTAAAGCAAAAGAATTACCAATACTAGAAATATAATAAATATTATAAACACCTTCTTTAGTAGTATCTACTTTACCACTAACTTGAACATTATATGCACTTTCATAACCTAAATCATAATAATTACTACCTTTAGTAATTAAAACTGTTTTACTACCATTTAATGATATTAATTCACTGTCATCTGTAACAATATTACTTTCATAATCATCACATAATAAGTATGGTGTATATTCATCACTCTTATAAATTACCCCAGATAATAAATTACAATTATCAGGAAGACTAACTCCAAGTTTACTAGAATCAATATATGTTTCTTTAAGTATTGAGATTTTACCACTATTAACATATTCTTGTGCTTTTAAAGCCATATCTTTTTCTAGTTTAGTATATTCATCTCTTATATATCTTTTACTAATAATGATTACCCCAAAAATTAATACAATAAACGCCGCTATAATAACAAAAAGAGTTATATACTTAAGATTATTATTCTTTTTAGGTTTATTTACACTAGGAAAACGATAATCTCTAATATCATCTTCAACTATATAGTTCCCCATATTCCTCCTTTTTTACTTATAACAGATATCAAAATCTACTGTATTGACAGTAATACCTGGTATTTTAGCTGAACTAGTTCTTTGCCAACACTTATAATTACCTTTATAATCTGTTTTATTAGTATAATGAGCAAGCCAAATAGTATAGTTATTCTCTAACCATATTTGTTCTAGATAGTTCTTACTACTATATAACATACCATCATAACCTTCATTTTTTAAAGTATCAATAAATACCCCAGCTGCTTTTGTTAAATTATTAAAACTAATATGAAAACTATTAAATTTAGACCAATTTTCCCAATCAAAAGCAATTGGTAAAGATATTTCATAATCTTTTATTTGATCAATTACCCATAAAGCATCTTCTTTAGCTTTAGAAACACTATTAGCATATGAATAGAAATATAATCCTACAGGAATACCAACATCTTGAAATCCTTTAATATTTTTTTCAAACTTAGGATCTAAATAATATTCACCATCAATACCATTTTGTCCACCAAGTTTAATAAATACAAACTCTACTCCAGCTTCTTTAACTAATTTATAATCAATATCTCCTTGCCATTTAGATACATCAATACCAATAGTAGTATTTGCATTTTTATATTGATTATATAAAGAACTAAATGGAATAGTATATGAACTACTACTAGAATTCTTTGGTTTAATTACTTTAAGCAAAAAATCTTTAGTTGTAGTATTACCACTAAAGTCTCTAGCTTCCATTTTAAGTTTATAATTACCTACTTTATTTAAATCATATTCACCAATAATTTCACAAGTAGGATTATCATCATAATCATCACCACACATGATTAACTCTTCTAATTTCTTTGTTGTACCAACATTTACACTATAAACATCAGTTAACCATAATATAGGTCGAGTTTTATCAACAATATTTAAAGTAAATTTATATGGAACTTTAAGATCTTCTTCATTTATATATTTAAAGCTTATTTCTTTAGTTCCTACTTTACTTGTATCTATTTTAAAGTCATCTATTAATTCACCATTAATACTAGTAATTAAATTACTTAACTTAATTTCTTTATTATATTCAACTTCTAAAGGATTAATAAAATCTATTTTAATAATCGCATTTCTGATTCTTTCTTCTTCTAAATATTCCATATATTTTTTGTATCCATAGATTCCACCAATAACTAAAAGAACAACAATAATAACTAATATTATAATCTTAATCCCTTTTTTCATAGTTTCTCCTTAATACAAAAAAAATCCAGAAAATCGAAAGCATTACATTAAAAACCCGCGCACGTCGTCACGAGGTGGGTGTCCATAACTAATCATTAGGATCCTTAGGAACTCCACTAAGTTTTCAACACAGATTAATGCTCCGAACTCCCGAAATATTACTTTAGTCGGTTTTAAACTATTACCTTCGTATCTTCTAGACAATTACATTATAGCATAGTATTTTAATAATTTCTAGTATTTTAAGCTATTTTCTTATAGGTTGTCACTTTCTGTCAAATAATTTCTTAAGATTAAGTGATGAATTATATACTTCATTTTTATTAATTTTATATTTTTCACTAACTATTTTAATAGCTTCTTTCATCGTACAATTATTATTAATCATTTCATTTATTATTAATGACTCTGTACATACTTTTTCTTCATTAATAACTTTATTTTTATTCTTCTCAATAAGTAAGACATATTCTCCTAATTCATGATTAGCATTGTCATTTAATAAATTAATAACATCCTTAGTCTTGCCATAATACTTCTTTTCAAATTTCTTCGTTAAATCATTACATAAAGATATATATGGGTTATCAAGTACTTCATCAACCTTCTCTAGTAATTTAATAATTCTTTTAGGGGATTCGTAAATAATAGCGATATTTGTAGAATCTGACTTAATCTTTTCAAGTGACTCTACTATTTTTTTATTTTCACGATCTAAAAATCCATAAAAACTAAATGATGTTGTATCCATTCCTGATGTCATTAAACTAGTTATAACTGCTGATGCACCAGGAATAGCTATTACTTCAATATTATTTCTTATAGCTTCACTTACTAAAATACTACCAGGATCTGATATACAAGGACAACCGGCATCAGTAATTAGTGCAATATTTTTACCATTTTTTAAGTCAACTATTAAACTATTACTCTTGCCCTTTTCATTAAATTTATGATAACTAACTGTCTTCTTTGTAATATTAAAATGTTTTAATAATACTCCTGATGTTCTTGTATCTTCACATGCTATTAAATCAACACTATTTAGTGTATCAATTGCTCTTTTTGTTATATCATCTAAATTACCTATTGGTGTAGCTACTACATATAATATTCCCATAAATCACTCCTTTTTAATTATATCAAAAACAACTAGTTATTTACTAGTTGTTTTATCAAACATATTTAGTTCGTGGATATTTTCTAGATAACTATTATCATTTTGATAATCTTTTAACCATTCATCAAAGTCTATTTCAGGTTCTAGGACTATATAAATTGCAAATTTATATAGTACACTAGTTCCATACTTAATCATTAATTTTTCTAAATCTTTTCTTGTCCATTTCTTAGTATCATAAGAAAAATCAAAATACTTATCTAAATCTAAATTACAATCAGATATTTGTAAATAATAATAGAATGTCCAAACTAAATCTCTTTGGATAAAATTTCTTTATGGCCATTTTTTAGTTTTAGCATAAGTAATTTTATTATTTAATTACATATAAGCTGCATATTTAAGTTTTTCTTCTGTTGTTAAAAAACAATATGATGGTATTACATAACCTTGGGCTTCTACATTTTTAGCCATTT
>JAEEGK010020442.1_pt1 | contig 14085 bp, 12 predicted proteins | sample 8958771 | NCBI WGS metagenome assembly JAEEGK01 (sample SAMN16246547, study PRJNA631951) | gut metagenome | biome: gut microbiome; feature: rumen; material: SC-attached | host: Bos | place: Iran: Karaj | collected 2018-10
TCATCAAAACCATAGGGGACTGTGGACGCAAAGTCCTGCATGCCATCGGCTGGGTACTCATTCAACCCATCCGCTTCTACCAGAAGTATATCTCACCTCTCAAACCGCCCACATGCCGTTTCACTCCAACGTGTAGCCAGTATGCTATTGAGGCGATACGCAAGCATGGCCCATTCAAGGGCCTAGTGCTCGCCGTATGGCGCATCCTGCGTTGTAATCCGTGGGGAGGTAGCGGCTACGACCCTGTGCCATGACACCCGACATCATCGATTGCCACACACACCATGCCGATGCCACAGCGGCACTCATTGCCGTCGATCCGCGGCAGTTTGACCCGCAGCCAGGTCTCTGGTACTCAGTAGGCTACCATCCATGGCATGACGTTGATAAACTCACCGAAGCCGACTTCAAACTACTGGAACTGCATGCCCGTCACCCTCAAGTGCTTGCCATCGGCGAGACGGGTTTGGACAGCCTACGCGGGGCTGACCTTGAGACCCAAGCAAGTGTGTTCGTGCGACATCTCCAGGTGGCCCATGCCACTTGTAAGCCCGTAGTGGTTCACTGCGTCAGGACAGCGCAGCGCATCATCGACGAGCGACGCAAAGCAGGACTGACCGCCGTTCCTCTCGCCATTCACGGTATGAGAGCCAACGAGCGCATCGCACGCACCCTGCTTGACGCCGGCTGCTACTTGTCATTTGGCATCCGCTTCAATCCTGCCACCCTACTCGCCACCCCACCCGATCGCATGCTCATTGAGACCGACGAGGCTCCTGCCACCATCAGTGAAGTCGCTTCTGCCATCGGCGACGTGCTGGGCATGCCTTACTACCAAGTCATAAAAACAGCCGCTGAAAATACTCAGCGGCTGCTTGATGGTCGTTATTGATTTTTGACTCTTTATTACTCGGCGTCGGTAACCCTTGCCTTGATGGCGCGGGAGACAGATTTCACCTTGGTAACCTTATCGCCCTCGCGGGGAGCGAGCTTGGGAGCATCGCCAGGGAGCTCCTTAGCGGGCTCATAGTACCCGGCAGTTCGATAGGCCGTGTACTGGTAGAAATAGCGGTCGAGAGAGAGAATCAGATAACCGTAGTCATCGTAACCATAATACAGGTTCTCATAGTCACCGTCATAGTAGCTGATATAAAGCCTGTTGCCGCGGGTTTCCCAATCAAAGTCAACATAGGCCAAGCCATAAGCTGAATAGTAGGTATAACGGCCAGTGTGGTTGTGATAGAAATCATAACGGACTACGTCATAACCCCAAATATCGTATGTGCCATACCCGTCAGATCCATATTCTGAAACCCATGATCCAACAATATCCTCTACATAGTAGGGCGAATCCCAGCCGTCGCCGCATGAAACTACCGTCATTGACAGCAGTGCCAGCATCATGATCATGTAAAACTTTTTCATAGCGCAAATGAGTTTAGAATTGTTGTTGATGTGCAAAGTTAAATAAAAACTTCAATATCCAGGCTTTTATTGTTGAAAAAACGCGTGCCACCGGTGTGATTGAGCGGCACGCGCCACCCGGAAATTACGTTACGTTTAAAAATTCACACCTAAGTTTAACGTGAAGCACCCATTGTGGGTATTGTTGAAGTTATCTTGTCCGATGTTGGCCAGACCGATGTCGTAGCTGGCATCAAGATAGAGCATATTGAAACCAATTCCGCAGCCAAGCTTGAGTCCTCCGTCAAAGCGGTTGAAATAGCCGTCATCAAAAGAGCTGAACGCCGTGCGCGTGCCATAATTCTTGATCTCCCCATCGGTGCCCACTGCCAGATAACCGCCTAAATAGGGCTGAATGGTCGTCTGATTGCCGACGAAGTGCTTGTACTTGATCAGCAGGGGCACTTCCAGATAATTGAGATCGTAGGTGAACTTGCCTGTTCCTGAATCGCTCTTGCCGCCCTTCTGGCTATAATAGAGTCCTGTCTCCAGGAACAGCGGTGCACGATAGCTGAGTTGGGTCCCGGCAGCCACACCGATATTCAAGCCAGACTTCATGCTGCTGCCATTGAGCAGGGGGCTGTCACTGTTCACGTGAGAGGCATTCAAGCCCACACGCAGGCCGAAGTAATAACGGTGCCATGCGATATATTCATTCCCGTGGCGCCCCACCGTCTGCACTCGGGGCTGCGGTCCGCGCCCGTATCGGTAACCGGGTTGTGCGATTGCCGGCATCGCCAGCGCCATGCACAGTAAGCAGAAGATAATGGTCTTTTTCATTGTCGTGAAGTTTAAAAGTTTATCAATTTTGGTTATTAGACCGACGAGCTTTGTTCAAAGTTTAACCCTCACGACAGACAAAACGATGAGTACCCCCTCATCAACGACCAAGGGGATAAAATTGCCGACAAACAGGTATCAAAAAAGATGAGGAAAAAGGTATCAATCAGCTAACAAAGCCCTCTCAATAAGGGAGTCCCTTCCAGTAGTTGACCAGCGACTGGGTGTGCAACATCTTGGAAAATGTGCCTTGCTGAATCTCAAGACATAACAGCAAGACAACCGTGATCACCAAGGCAAGCACAATCCACCACCAGAGGAAAGACTTGCGCCTGTGTCCTTCATAAACGCGGCACAGGACATACACTGCTATGGGGACGAACAAGGGCAGGATGGGTGCAACATAGCGGGCCACAGAGCCAGCTACCAGATAAGCTATCACAGCATAGGCTATCGCTGGCCACCATGGCCATGCGCCTATGTTCTCACCCTTGCGCCACGAGAGGAAAAAGAAATAGAACAAAGACGTACCGCCAATGAAGTACCAACCATAAGTAAATCGACCAAATGAATTGATGAAAGTAGGCGTATCAAAGTAGCACCAAGGAAGAGGAATGAAAAACTGCACTGACATCGTCAGCGGTAACATCAAAATCTTGTGCCAGAAGGAGTACAGGAAATAGTAATTGAGCAAATCATGGTAAAAACGCTGAGAGTCGCCCCTAACGTAGAAGCGTTGCATGTTCCAGCCACCACCAGCAATCTCGGCATGGCGACTAAACGTGTAATGTGAAATCAGTTCTCCCATCAATAACGAGATAGCGATGACAACCAACATGCCTAGTAGGTAACGCCAATCTCTTTTCCAATGCGGTAGCGTCGTGATGACCGCGCCAACAACTATAAAATAGAGGAAAGTGGGGCGCACAAAACCCAAAAACAGGCACGCAGATACAAACAAGACGATATCACTGCGGGAAGGCGTGTGTGACTCATTAGGCGATGCAAATGACGACAAGGCGTATGCCGCCATCATAGAGCCTAAGAATACGGATGCTTCCTTCAACAACAACGTGCCCATAACATGGTAAAATGTCAGCAAACAGGACAAAAGCAGTCCAGCCGCCAGCAAAAATCGTGGTGCCACCGTCACGCGATGAGACAACAAGCGTCTTGTCAATTTGCCTGTAAACGCCACCGACGTCAAAGTAAACATCATATTCATTGCCTGAGGCCACACAACACTTACTCCGAAGAGTTTCCACAGTCCCACCATAAGAAACCCGTAGCCGGGTAACAGCATATTGGAAGCGCTCAGACGTCCGTCATACTGATGCAAAGCCCATTTATAATAATTCCTCGCATCACCTTTGATATTTGGCAATTCTAATGAATAGCCGTCAAATATCGTATAGTACGTCAGCCGCTTGAAATCAATATATACCAATATGCAGGCGAGCACGAATAGAACGGCAGATGACACCCAGGACCAACCGCTATCGCGGCGTACAACGGTGCGTGGAACCAGATAGGCAACAAGATAAGCTATGGTGATCTTTACTCCATCGGCCATTCCAAAATGCCTAGACGCAAACACCATCAGGGTAATGAACAACAAAGCCTCGGCAAGCAGCATAAGCCTCCCGTGCTGTGTAAAATTCTTCTTTAAGCCTTCGGTGTTTACCATTTATCTAGCCTGCCTTATTCCAAGTAATAGGTGGTGCAAAAGTATAACTTTTCACGGTATTTGGCAATTTTTTTGCCTTAGCTTTTCTTTTTTCGTTAAAAACACCTAATTTTGCCTTCGGCGAAGATAGGCCGCGCCTCAACAATTCTCAAAAATTATTTTGGCATTGTGTTCGGCTTGCACTATCTTTGTATGTTTAAAACGATGCAAAACAGTTCATGGACAGCAAACCGATGAAAATAGATGTTGACCAAGTGCTCAGGGCAAGATTGCCCCGACACTACCGCTACATCCCGCGGTTTGCCGTGCGATGGTTGGAACGCACCATCTGCCAAGACCAGCTCAATGCCATTCTTGAGAAAATGGCGGGCAAGGATGGCGTGGATGCTGCTTCAGCAGCCCTTACCGAAATGGGCATCTCTATCGATGAGAAAGGACTTGAACATCTGCCCGAAGGGCGCTATATGTTCGTTTCCAACCATCCGCTGGGAGGGTTGGATGGTCTTGCATTGATATCGTTGCTGGGCAATCGCTATCAACACCACATCAAGTTTCTGGTCAATGACCTGCTGATGGCTGTGGAGCCATTGCGCGACGTGTTTCTGCCCGTGAACAAATATGGCAGCCAATCACGCGCCGCAGCCAGCCAGATTGAGGAAGCCCTGCAGAGCGACAACCAATTCATCACTTTCCCAGCTGGACTGTGCTCACGCATGCAGCCTGACGGTAGCATCGCCGACCTTACATGGCAAAAGGCTGCAGTGGTCCATGCAGTTAACTACCAGCGCGATATAGTACCCATATTCTTTGACGCCCGCAACTCTAAGTTCTTCTACCGCTTTGCCAAGTGGCGCAAGAAACTGGGCATCAAGTTTAATATCGAACTTATTTTCCTCCCCAAAGAAATGATTAAGCAGTGCGGTAGCACGTTACATGTCATCATTGGCGACCCCATTCCCTGGACCTCGCTTGATGCTCGTGCGCCCAAAAAGGAAGCAGCCCGCCTGCGTGATATTGTCTATTCCATGGCCCCATCGCCATCCAAACCCTAGAACAGCCTATGGAACCGATTATTGATCCCATCCCCGTCGAACTCATTGAACAGGAACTCACGCCCGAGCGCCTATTGCGCCACACCAACAAGGCCGAAAACGATATCTATGTGGTGACCGCCCACAATACGCCCAACACGATGCGAGAGATAGGTCGTCTGCGCGAAATCACCTTCCGCGCCGCTGGTGGCGGTACGGGCAAGGCCTGTGACATTGATGAATTTGACTTGATGGACCCGCCATGCCAGCAACTGTTGGTGTGGAACCCCGATAAGCACGAGATTATCGGTGCCTACCGCTTCATTTGTGGCTGGGACGTGAAGGTGGAGAACGGCGTGCCGCGCATCGCCACAGGACACCTGTTCAACTTCAGCGAGCGGTTCCTACAGGAAATACTGCCCGTCACGATTGAGTTGGGCCGTTCGTTTGTCCGTCCCGAGTACCAATCGACGCGCGAGGGCGTGCGTGCCTTGTTCGCGCTCGACAACCTGTGGGATGGCCTAGGTGCATTGACCATCATCTATCCGAAAGTCGAATACATGTTCGGCAAGATGACAATGTACCCCAGCTACGTGCGCGACTGCCGCGACATGCTGTTGTGCTTCCTCAACCTGTACTTCAAGGACAAGGAGGGGCTGGTAGTACCCATCGACCCCCTGCCTGATACCCGCAACGACGATCCAGAGCTGATGTCTCACTTCGTCGGCAACGACTTCCGCGAGGATTACAAGCGGTTAAACACCTTCATCCGCAATCACGGCATTAACATCCCGCCGCTGGTCAACGCCTACATGGGCCTGTCGCCCAAGATGTTGCTACTGGGTACCGCCATCAACCGCGAATTCGGAGACGTGGAGGAGACGGGTATCCTCATCAACCTCGACGAGATTGCCGATGAGAAGAAGCGCCGCCACATCGACTCCTATCTGGCAAACATCGAACGATAACACCCGATTACATCATGAAAAAAAACATCACATCTATAGCTGTTTTAGCCTTGACGTTGATCAGCGCCTTGACAGCATGGGGGCAAGAACCCATAAGAGTCATAGATCCGCCATCTGCTGAATTCATTGAGGATTCTCTGCTCAGAGCCACTGATAATCATTGCTTTTATTTTGCCGGTGTTCATTTGAATGCCGGTAACAGCGAGCTGGCACCTTACTACATTTCCTCAAACAACGGTGGGAACATTACTCAGCAATATTCCGCCTTGTTAACGGCCAGTGTGTACAAACTCATGAATAAAAGCTCGCGTTTCTCGTGGGGCGCAGGGCTGGAAGCCTGGGGCGGTTACGCGTCAAGCGCAGGCTACGAGCGCTACAAGGGCAATGGCCAGTTCGAGGCGCAAAAGCAACATCCTGCACGGGCTTGGATCCAACAGGCCTATGTTGAGGCCAAGTACCGCAGCATCTTTGCCGTGGCCGGTCAAGCATACAAGGCCTCTCCCATAGTCAACAGCAGATTGAGCAGTGGCGACCTCGTGTGGAGCAACAATGCCCGCCCGCCAGTCGGTCTGCGTGCCGGTTTCATCGATTTCCAGAACATACCGTTCACTAAGGGTTGGGTGCAGATTAAGGGCGAGTTCGGCTACTTCCGCGAGCTGGATGACAAGTGGTTAGAAAATCATTACAACTACTATAACCACTTCATTACCACAGGCAGGTGGCTGCACTACAAGAGCCTGCACTTCCGTACCAACCCAAATCAACCTGTTGTGTTCTCTATCGGTGCTCAGTCGGCATGCCAGTTCGGTGGCACTGCCAAGTACTATAAGGATGGTGAACTTGATCACACCGTCAAGATGGATGCAGACGCCAAGGCTTTCTTCCGCACATTTATCGCGGGCAGTGGCGGCAACAGTGCGGGAGACTCATTTGTCGAGGGGAACCATTTGGGCACCTGGGATATAGCACTCGAGTACAATCGGAATGACGGCAAGCAGTTGCGCGCCTACACCCAGTGGCTATGGGAAGACGGCTCGGGTATCGGCAAAATGAACGGTTTCGATGGCCTGTGGGGACTGGAATACCAATCTTATCCTTCTTTTGTCTCTGGTGTTGTCATTGAGTACATCGATTTCACCAACCAGAGCGGTCCCATCCACTGGACACCCAATGACAATCCTGGCACGCCCATCACCAGCCACTCCTCGGGTGCCGACGATTACTACAACAACTACATCTACAACGGTTACCAGAGCCGCGGCATGTCCATCGGCTCGCCCTTTGTCAAGTCGCCGCTCTACAACCAGGACGGCTATATGCGCTATCGCGACAACGTGATACGCGGTTTCCATGCTGCAATCACCGGTTGGCTGCATGAGGTCTGGCGATACCGCCTGTTAGGTTCCTACCGCAAGGCATGGGGTACTCCCATCATTCCGCGCGCTGGCAGCGTCGATGACTTCTCGATGGCGCTCAGTATCCAATATAACCCGGGGCATAAGTACTTGGGGTGGAAGTTCAATGCCACCCTGGCCATGGACCGCGGCAAGCTCTACGGCAACAACTGGGGCGCTATGCTGGGCATTACTTATAGTGGCAACTTTAACTTCAAGAAACGATGAAAAAGACAACATTATATGATAGTAACCATTCCCCCTCTAATCTTAGAGGGGGCCAGGGGGCGTTGATAACAATCATCTGTGCAATGATGTTAATGCTGGGTGCCTGCACCCGCAACCATGGCGACATCGGCATCTGGTTCGGCACATGGCACGTCGAACAGATTACTGCCGACGGGACACCCGTCAACGTTGAGGGCGACTACTTCTTCCAATTCCAAAACAAGGTTTTCAGAGTGTCACAAGTCTATGGCCACGAGCAACTGGTTGAGAGTTTCGGCACATGGGATGAGAACGGAGACAAGATGACCGTCTCCTTCCCAGACCCTTCGGTCTATTATATACTGATGCCTGGACTGGAAAACCACAACGAATTCACTGTTGCCCGCAATTCATCCAAGGAGATTTCTTTTACTAAGACATACTCTGATGGCTCAATATATGTTTACCACCTGAAAAAGCAACCTTGATGACGCGGTTTCGAAATAACAAAAACAGGCAAAAAATAAAGAAATTAATCAACAAATTGATGAATTATTAAAAAAATTCCTATATTTGCACTCTTTGAGAGAACAATAACAATTAAAATACATTTATCATTATGAGACTTGAAGGAAGACGCGAAAGCGAAAATGTTGAAGATCGCCGTGGTATGGGCACAGGCGCCAAGATTGGCCTGGGCGGTATCGGCGGACTGATTATTGCCGGACTGATTACCCTGCTGATGGGCGGTAACCTCGGCGACGTGTTGCAACAGGCTGGCGGCATGGGCATCCAGACCGAAAACGGTCATGAGGCAACTGCCGAGGAAGAAGAACTCGCTGTATTTGCCAGCCAGGTGATAGCTAGCACCGAGGATATATGGGCACAGATTTTCAAGGAGTATGGCATCGGCCAATACCCCGCACCTACACTGGTTCTTTACACGGGTGCTACTCAGACCGCCTGCGGCCAAGGTCAGGCAGCCATGGGACCGTTCTATTGCTCGGGTGACCAGAAGGTATATCTTGATCTGGCTTTCTTCCAAACGATGGATCGGCAACTCGGCGTGAAGGGTGACAACTCCAGCCTCGCCAAGGCCTATGTCATCGCCCACGAGGTGGGACACCACATCGAGTACCTGATGGGTACACTCGATCAGGCTCACCGCAAAATGCAGGCTACCAATCAGACCAATGCTAACAAGTATAGCGTGCGCTTAGAGCTGATGGCCGACTTCTATGCCGGTGTATGGGCTCACTACGAGAACCGCTACTTCAATTCCATCAGCGATAGGGACCTGCAAGAGGCTATTGACTGCGCCCAGAAGATTGGTGACGACTACCTGCAGAAGCGTGCACAGGGCTATGCACAGCCCGAGAGCTTCACCCACGGAACCAGCGCCCAGCGCATGAAGTGGTTCAAGCTCGGTTACCAGACCGGCGACGTGCGCCGCGCCACTACCTTCCAGGAAAGCGACGCCACGCTGTAAGAATCAAACAAACCCAATAATAATGAGCGTCGGCAACAATGTGACAAGACGCTCATTGTTATTTTAGCAATTCCAAATAGGTCTTTTGATTATTTATCAACAGACTAGTTTACAAACCGTCAAGACTATTTTAAGATACTTATTCTTAGTAGAACTTTTTCCGTATAAATTCTAATTCGCATGATGAACGAAGGAATTGTAAAAAAGATAACGAACATACTTTTGCGACCTTTTAAAGAGAATTTTCTATTCTTAATCGTATTATGTACATTGACGATATGCGGTCACGCGTTAGGCTGTTTTACTCTCAAACATGAGATGAATCTTAATGCAGCCATCGTAACCGCCATGCACTGTGTTTGTATATCTTATATTTTCACATTATTTATAGGACTCATCCGTCAAAAAGCGGTCAAAAAAACCTTACAAACTATTTTCATCCTAATAGCTGCCATTGATTTTGCTATTACTTTTTATTGTTCTTTCTATTTACATAGTGTTTTTGACGAGGACATTGCTCTACTCATATTGGAAACTGATCCCAGTGAGGCTAAGGAATTCTTTACATCCATGGTGCCAATGTGGGTTATTGCGGCTGTGGCAGGTGTATTTTTGTTTTTTATCCTCATTTGGCAAATCATAAAACGATTGAATTTGAGGCTTAATTTAGGCAAGAAGGCTTCACTTGTCGCAATGGGAATCATCACTATTTGCATTATCGTAAATCTGTGCAAATGGGGAATCTGGAAATATGGTCCCATCGGTCCTTTTTATGAATTCACCCAACACGAGAATCCATCAGATTTAAGGTCCTATTTCTCACATCCAAAACTCACATTTGATGACAAGGAAGAATTACCTACTAATGTAGTTCTCATTATTGGTGAATCTTTTGGCCGAAGCCATAGTTCAATATATGGTTATAATAAATTAACCAATCCACAACTTGCTCAGCTTAAGGATAATTCATTGCTTTTTTCTTTTGATAGTATTAATTCTCCAGCCCACTCGACAGTGCAGTCCCTCCGGTATACGTTGAGTACGTTTGACAGATCCAACGAGAAAGGCAAAAAATGGTATGAATTTATTTCAATCATGGAACTAATGAATGAATGTGGCTTTGATAGCTACTGGTTCGGAAATCAAGGACGAGTTGGCAAGCATAATGGAACGACCAGAATATATGCACAAGCTTGTGATCATCAATGGTTTTTAAAAGATGACAATACAGTGGATCAGTACGACATAGTGCTAGTGGACTCATCTTATCAATTTATCAAACAGATCTGCCACAAAAATCATAATTTCATCATCTACCACATGAAAGGGTCTCATTTTGACTACAGCGTGAGATATCCTAAAGAGTTTGCTCAATTCTCAGAGAATGACTATCCCACAGATCCTAAGAATCATCGAAAAATCTTATCTTCATATGACAATTCTATCCTTTACAATGATTATATTGTAAACAAAATTATTGACTCATTTAAAGACAGCGAAGCCATAATCATCTATTTATCTGATCATGGACAAGTCATGTATCGAAACAGCAAAGATCCGGATTATTATGCCCACGGTAGAGAAGAAGACCCCGATGATTATGCATTAGGTATTGATATTCCCTTCTTTATCTATGCAACACCCTTGTTCCAACAAAAGCATCCACAGACTATGCAGCGCATCAAGTACCGTCAAGACCATCCCAAAGCATGGAATAGCGATAATTTGCCTTATTTCATTATGGACCTGATTGGGGTACAGGAAATCAACGGTGAGAGCGTACAGTCTAAATCAATCTTAAACTAGATTTTGAGGCTTCTATAGAATCATAATTCGACAAAATGCCTAATTCATATTCATTAGTGTCCGGTAAATATATTCAAGATCTACATAATTCACTACATATGAGCCGAATAAGCATTTCTGCTGTATCATGGGCTTGGCTTTTGCCTCGTAGAGGCAGGTCGGGTCGAAGACTTGACTTTTATGGAAAACATCATGCAAGTTCATTGAAGAAGAGTGCAGCTTGGTGGCTGCCAAATCAAGTGGAAAGTGCGTTGAAGACGAACTTCCACATCCACCAAAAGCCTGTCAATCAAAAAGTTCCTCTTCGAGGCATTTGCATTGTTAAGCTCAAAGACCAAGCTACGAACCTCTCCGAGGTTCTTGCATGGTCTTTCTCATTGAAATCGGTTCTTCGAACCGCTAACTTCTTTCAATGTTTCCACAGACACTGATAATTCAGATTTTTAGTAAACAGCAATGAAAACCTTTGTATCTTTCTTCGGCTTTTCTAAGTCACCCGATAATACTTTTTATCGCCATGATTAAAAGGATTCTACACTTTCTGTTGAAGCCATTCCGAGAGCATCATGTTTTCATGATTGCATTCTTTGTCTTAATCGCTGCCCCCTATATTGTTTTCCAACTTCGTTTCGGTTTTTACCATCACTATATCAACACACTGCTAATCGCAATCCACTGCGCAGTGATTTCTTATTTTACGACCCTATTAGTTAGCCTTATCCAGCCCAAAATACTTCGTAAGACCATTCAATCTATATTGATCGGTCTTGCTGCCATCATGTTTGCGACAAACATCTTTTGTATCTTGAAACTTCACACCACAATGGATGAAGACTACTTGATGCTAATTCTTGACACCAATCCCAATGAAGCCTATGAATTCATTACTGCAGTACTCCCCAAACGGGTCATCATCATTGTTTCATCTGCCTTTATTCTGCTTCTTGGCCTTTGGGGTCTTTCCTCTCATTTTAATCTCAATCTTCGCAAGAAAGGCTCACTGGTAGCATTGGCTCTTATGGGACTTTTTACGATTGAGGCCATTCATAGTTGGTATATCTGGCAAAGCGGTCCCTTGTGTCTGTTGAAGGGCTTATACGATTATGAAACTATGGCCTTTGATAAACCCAACAACGTTAAACCCTGTATAACTTTCTCAACGACTCAACCTCGCCCTAACAACATCGTTCTTATTATTGGTGAATCTTTCGCCAGATTCCACAGTTCATTGTACGGGTATGATAAAATGACAAACCCTCGCCTTGGAGAACTGAAAAAAGCATCTTTGCTCTATACGTTTGACAGTATTGATGCCCCTGCACCCACAACCGCATTATCACTCAAGTACATGTTGACGACTTGCAGCAAATCAAAATCCGATTCAATCTCGCTAGCCGAAGAATGGAGAAATTCAATTACCGTCTTTGACTTACTGAAGGCGTGCGGTTATGATTCCTACTGGTTCAGCAACCAGGCCCGCAACGGCAGATTCAATTATATGGCACGGGCTTTTGCCAAGGCTTGTAAAGAGAACCATTTTTACCAGAACGAAGGCTCAATCAACGACAGCTATAGGCTTGATCAAGTCCTTGTCGATTCATCATACCAGTTCACCCAACATCTGGAACAAAACAGCAGCTATTTCATCATATATCACTTGATGGGCTCACATTTTAATTATAGTCAGCGTTATCCCAAGGATTATGATCACTTCTCACCCGATGAGTACTCAAATTATCCTCAACACCAACGTTTGAATTTGTCAATTTACGATAATTCCATCCTCTACAATGACTATATTGTAGAACAAATCATCAATCTCTTTAAAGACACCGAAGCTATCGTAATTTATATTCCTGACCATGGTCAAGACATGTATCGCAGTTCGCCTGACTACTTTACACATGGCATCATGAATGACCCTGTGAGCTATGCTTATGGAGTGGAGGTCCCGCTCATGATTTATGCTTCACCGGTTTTCCAGGAAAAGCACCCCGACACAATGCAGCGCATCAAGTATCGTCAAGACCATCCCAAAGCATGGAACACCGAAAACCTTCCTTATCTGATTTTGGACCTTATCGGTGCCACAGACATCAACGGCGAAAACATCCAAAGCAAGTCTATCCTCAATTGAACCTACTCACTCAGGGACACACGATGATGTCGACAACAGCATTCATGTCACCGATGGTAATCTCACCGTCACCATTCACGTCGGCAGTGTCAACAGGATCATCTACACCCGTGATGATGTCGATAACGGCATTCACGTCAGCGATATCCACATCGCCATCACCATTCACATCACCAGGCACCGAGTTTTCCACAATCTGCCCGAAATAGGGATACCAGTTCTTGTCGGCCTGATAGGCAGCAGCTGTCCCATAGGGCACATGAAGCGTGCGGCCTGAATAGTCGCCATCGAATTTAAAGGCTTCTCTTTCTACCGACACACTCGAGAGGTCGGTAATGTAACTATACACATCCATCAAGCTATTGCAGCAATCGAACGCCCATGTACCAATGCGGGTGACTGATTTGGGAATCGTTAAATTCTTCAGACTATAACACTCGAAAAAGGCCATTGTGCCGATGGTCGTGACGGAATTAGGGAAGTTTACATTCGTCAAGCTGCTGCAGCCCTCAAACGCATAGTTGCTGATTGTGGTGACGGAATTGGGGATATACACGTTCACCAAGCCGCTACAGCTAGAGAATGCCCCAAAGCCGATTTCAGTGACAGCTTTGGGGATGATCACACTCGCCAGGCCCGTGCAACCAGAGAACACTTCTTTACCGATGATGGTAAGGGCGTCTGAAATGGTCAGGTTCGCCAGACCGCTGCAGCCATAGAATGCATTGTCACCGATGGTGGTGACTGAATTGGGGATAGTGATGGTGGTCAGGCCTTTGCAGAAAAAGAACGCTCTGTCGTCGATTTCAGTGACTGATTCGGGGATGATTATACTCGTCAGACCCGTGCAGCCCGAGAAAGCAAAGCTGCCGATTCTAGTGACCGAACTGGGGATAACCGTGTTTTTACAACCTGCAATCAATGTATTGCTTGACGTCTCAATAATGGCATTACAGTTGTCGCGGGAATCGTATGCTATGTTTCCGCTTTCCACATCGAGACTTTCAAAGCTTTCACAGCCCTCGAATGCACCATCGCTAATGCTGGTGACATGACTGGGGATGACCATGCTTGACAAACCCGTGCAGCCATCGAACGCAAATTTGCCGATGGAAATGACAG
>JAEEGK010020443.1_pt1 | contig 14084 bp, 8 predicted proteins | sample 8958771 | NCBI WGS metagenome assembly JAEEGK01 (sample SAMN16246547, study PRJNA631951) | gut metagenome | biome: gut microbiome; feature: rumen; material: SC-attached | host: Bos | place: Iran: Karaj | collected 2018-10
TTCCAGTCGCGGTACAGGGCGTCGCAGGCAAGGAACTGTTCCTCCTGCGCGGGTGTCAGGTCGAAATCGGACCGGACAAAGTCGATGAATTCCTGCGGTGTCATTCGATTTCTCCTCGGAGCATCATTTCCGCCAGCTGCTGCTTGCCGCGGCGGATGCGGGTGCGGACCGTATTCAGCTCCAGTTTCAGTTCTTTCGCAATCTCTTCGTATTCCAGCTCTTCGATCATATACTTGATCATCACTTCCTTGTACAGGGGAGAGAGCTCCTCGATGAAGGCCATCAGCCGCTCGTGGTTTTCCCCGTTGATGATCTCTTCTTCCGGATCCACGTCCGTGATTGGGCCCTGCCCTTCGGAACTCTCGCCGGAAGCCGTCAGCTTGATGCCCTCCTTCTTCTGGTCCTCCCGCTTGATGCTGGCCAGGTGGTCAAGGGCCGTGCGGGTGGCGATGGTGGACAGCCAGGGCCGCAGCTCCCGGTCCGTGTCGAAGTTCGCCAGGTTTACGAACGCTTTCTGGAAGCTTTCGGACACGACGTCGTCCACGTCGGCCTTCCATTTGAAATAGCCGCTCACGCGCCCGCGGATGGCTTTTTCGTGCAGCTGGTAGATGGCGCGGTAGGCCATCTGGTCCCCGGCGACGGCGCGCCGGACCAATTCTTTCTCGGGCATGTCCAGGTATCCCATGTCAGTGTGCTTCCAACCAGTTTTTGCCGTCGCCGCACTCCACGGTAAGCGGAACGGACAGTTTCAGGACGTTTTCCATGACGTCGACGACGAGGGCCTCAAGCTGCGGGACCTCCTCGGGGACAGCGTCGAACATGAGTTCGTCGTGGATCTGCAGGACCATCCGGCTCTTGAGCCCGGCCTCCGTGAGGCGTCTGTCCACGCCGATCATCGCCAGTTTGATGATGTCCGCCGCCGTGCCCTGGATGGGCGCGTTGACAGCGTTCCTTTCGGCCAGCGCGCGTACGGTGGCGTTTTTCGCGTTGATGTCCGGCAGATAGCGCCGGCGGCCGAACAGCGTCTCCACGTAACCGTTCTCGCGGGCGAAGCCGATGCTGTCGTCAATGAACGACCGGATGGCCGGGAAGGAGGCGAAATAGCCGTCGATCAATTCCTTGGCTTCCTTCCGGCCCAGGTGCAGCCGCTGCGCGAGCCCGAAGGATGAGATGCCGTACATGATGCCGAAGTTCGCCGTCTTGGCGCGGCCGCGCTGTTCGCGCGTCACCTCGGACAGGGGAATGCCGTAAATCTTCGCCGCCGTGGCAGCATGGACGTCGTCCCCGTCGCGGAACGCCTTGACCAGGTGTCCGTCCTGGCTGAGGTGCGCCATGATGCGGAGTTCGATCTGCGAGTAGTCCGCGGACACGATGACGCCTTCTGGCGTCCCCGGAATAAAGGCTTTGCGGATTTCCTTGCCGCGCTCGGTGCGGATGGGGATGTTCTGCAGGTTCGGGTTGGAGCTCGAGAGCCGACCCGTTGCCGTAAGTGCTTGATTGAACGTTGTATGGACACGGCCGTCCACGGGCGATACATAGGCCGGGAACGGTTCGATGTAGGTCGATAAAAGCTTCTTGACGGCCCGGAACTCTAGGATTTCGTCCACGACGGGATGCCGGTCCGCGATGGCGAGGAGCGTGGCCTCGTCGGTGGAATACTGGCCGCGGGAGCTCTTTTTCGCCTTCGGGTCCAGTTTCAGCTTGTCGAACAGAACATCGCCCACCTGCTTGGGGGAGGAGATGTTCAGGCCGGGTTCGCCGACCATTTCCCGGATGTGCGCCTGGCGCTCCTCCAGTTCTTTGCGGAGCCCCTGGGCGAACTGGTCCAGCTGCCGGAGGTCCACCTTCACGCCGGTGCGCTCCATCTTAGCGAGGACCTTGGAAAGCGGCTCCTCCATGTCGTCGTAAAGCTTCCGCCGGTCGGCGAGCTCGTCGCGGATCTGACCGCCGAGCAGGACGAGGGCGGCCGCCTCGCGGGAGCGGGAGGCCGCAGTCTCCTCGGGCGCCTCGTCGAACAAGGAGCCAGTCCCGGTCTCCGCCGGGGCTTCCTCCAGTTCGACGTTCAGGTAGCTCCGGGCGAGGATGTCCACGGCATGGCTCTTTTCCGGGTCGATGAGATAATGCATCAGCCCGATGTCGAACCAGCGGCCTTCCAGCGTGATGCCCGCGTGGGCGAGAAGATTCGCCTGCAGCTTGAGGTCGTAGCCGTATTTGTCGACGGAAGCGTCCTCCAGAATCTCCCGGACGGCGTCCAGTCCGTCTCCCGGGACGGTGCAGGCCTGTTCCCCGCAGCCGAGAATGAGACGCTTGACGGGGGAGAAGATGCCTTCGGCAAACGCCTCAGTAATCAGACCGCAGCGGCCGGCCTTTTTCACGGACCTGACCATCTCGGGTGGAGTTATGTCATTGACAATAAATTCCTTCCTTTCCTTCGACGCGGCGGACGGCCCTAGGTTCGCGATGAAACGCTTGAGCGAATTGAATTCATATTTCTCGAACAGGTCGGCGATTTCCGGCTTGAAGGTGTCGGCCATCCGCATGTCGTCCGCCGTCGTCTCCAGCGGGATGTCGGTCTTGATGGTCACAAGCTCCTTGGACAGGCCGATGTACGGACGCGCCTCCTCGAACTGCGCCTGCTGGCGCGGGGAAAGCTCGGACAGATGGGCATAGATGTTCTCGATGCTGCCGTACTTGGACACCAGCTTTCCGGCGCCCACCTCGCCGACGCCCTTGACGCCCGGCACGTTGTCGGCCGAGTCGCCGCAGATGGCGAGCATGTCGATGATCTGGACCGGGTCCAGAATGCCCCATTTTTCGCAGATGGCGGTGCGGTCGATGATTTCGTCATCGCCGCCGGCCTTCCCGGGCTTGTACTGGAAGACATGCTCCGAGATGAGCTGGCCGTAGTCCTTGTCGGGCGTGACCATGTACACGTCCATCCCTTCCCGGGCGCTGCGGAGAGCCATCGACCCGATCACGTCGTCGGCCTCGAAGCCCCGGACCATCAGCACGGGGATGTTCATCGCCTCCACGAGCTCCGTGAGCGGCTCCAGCGCGTCGATAACCAGCTGCGGAGTTGGCGGGCGCGTCCCCTTGTAATCCGGGTACAGTTCATTGCGGAACGTCCCGCCCGGGGGGTCGAAAGCCACCGCCAGATGCGTGGGCTTCTCCCGCTCGATCATTTCCAGCAGGTACTTCGTGAAGCCGTACAGGATGGACATGTCCGCCCCCTTCGAGTTGATCATCGGCCTTCTGAGAAAGGCGTAATACATCTTGAAGACGAGGGCATGCCCGTCAATGAGGAAAAGTTTGTCCATATCCTACAAATATAGACAAAAAAGCTTTTTCCCGCAATAACCTCAGGTTCTGGGGCCGCCCGCGATCCATTTCAGGCCCAGGCGGTCGATGAGGCGGGAGGGAAGGATGGCGATGAGGGGAGGGAGAAGGGCGTTTGTAAGGCCGGGGGAGAAGATGCGCCGGCCGCGGAACATCGCATTCAGCGAGCGGCGGACAAGCCATTCGGGCGTTCGGATGAGGCCGATGCGGCGGAGGAATCCGCGCAGGCGCTCCGGCAGGGGATAGAGGCCCGTGTCCACGGCGGCGGGGCAGACCGTGGTCAGGATCACGCCGAAGGGCCGGAGCTCGTAGGAAAGGCTCTTCCCGAACATCTTCAGGTAAGCCTTCGTGGATGAATAGACGGCGATGCCCGGCGCCGGGATGCGCGCGGTCATCGACGAGATGTTCAGGATGTGCCCGCCGCCCTTCTCTTTCATCCGGGCTCCCGCCAGGATGCACAGTTCCGTGACGACATTCATATGAAGCGCCATCATCGTCCGCACCTTCCCGAGGCTTTCCGGCGAGAGATACTCCATGAAGAACATGCCGGCGTTATTGACGAGCACGTCCGGATCCGGGCACCATGCGAGCACTTCCTCGGCGGCTCCCGGTTTGGTGAGGTCGATGCACAGCGTCTGCACGGGCACGCCGTACTCCGTGCGCAGCACCTCGGCCGCCTCGGCCAGCTCCTGCTCCCGGTTACTTACGACGGCCAGAGCATACCCCTTCCGTGCGAGCTGTCGCGCGAATTCAAGGCCGATTCCGGAGCTTGCTCCGGTGACGAGGGCGGTTTTCTGAAGGTCAGGCATGGGTGAAGGGTTGTTGTCACAAATATAAAGAAAAATGCAAGAAATGTTACAAGGAAACATTTGATGCATCATCCGCAACAAACGTTGCATACCGTTCGCATGGGTGAAACTATCTTTGCGGCAAACCGCATGGCACCTTCAAAACAACCAATAAACTATGCATCATTTAAAAACGATTTTCGCAAGCTTCCTGCTGCTGGCCGGCTTCACGGCCGTCGCCCAGCAGACAGAAGTGACCGGCGTCGTGACCTCCGGAGCCGACGGCTACGGGGTTATCGGGGCCGCCGTCATGGAGAAAGGTACCTCCAATGGCGTGGTCACGGATTTTGACGGAAACTTCACCATCAAGGCGGAGCCCGGCACGACCCTGGTCATCAGCTGCATCGGCTATGCCACCCTCGAGGTCACCGCAACTGCAGAACCCATGTCCATCATCCTTCCCGAGGATGTGAGCGAACTCTCCGAGGTTGTCGTCACGGGTTACCAGACCCAGCGCAAGGCCGACCTGACCGGATCCGTCTCCGTCATCAAGACCGATGAGATGAAGACGACCAGCAGCACCGACCCGATGAAAGCGCTGCAGGGCCGCGTCCCGGGCATGACCATCACCAGCAACGGCTCTCCGAGCGGTCAGGGCACCGTCCGCATCCGCGGTATCGGTTCCTTCAACTCTTCGCAGGATCCGCTCTATATCATTGACGGTGTTCCGACCACCAGCGGCCTGAATTCCCTGAACACGAACGATATCGAGTCCATGCAGGTGCTGAAGGACGCCGCCTCGGCCTCCATCTACGGAAGCCGTGCGGCGAACGGCGTCATTGTCATCACCACCCGCAAGGGCAAGAAGGGCGACAAGGTCAGCGTCGATTTCTCCGCCAACCTCACCGCCCAGACCTACAACCGGCAGTCCATGATGTCCCTGTCCAACAGCAAGGAGTACGCCACGGCAATGGCCCAGGCGGCCATGAACGACGGTCTGGATCCCGTCCAGTACGCCGCCAACTACGGCCTGGACCTGAACGCCCCCAAGGGCACGGACATCCAGGCTTACGATCCGTCCGCCGGCCAGATGCGCTCCTTCACGGTCAACGGCCTGTATGACGGCTTCCTGAACGGCAAGAAGACCATGCGGTACAGCGACACCGACTGGCTCAAGGCCATTTCCCGCATGGGCTTCCTGCAGAGCTACGACCTTTCCCTCTCCAACGTGAGCGACCGCTCTTCCGTACTGGTCTCCGTGGGTTACAAGAACAACCTGGGTATCTTGAAGTACACCGATTTCGAGAACCTGGCCGCGCGTATCAACACCAGCCTCAAGATCAACAAGTATGTCACCATCGGCGAGAACCTGACCATCACTCACACCAACCAGGTGGACGGCGCACCGATGGAGAACGCCCTCAAGATGGCTCCGACCCTGCCCATCTATGAAGAGGACGGCGTGACCTTCTCCGGCCCCGTGGGCGGCATGAGCGACCGCCAGAACCCGCTCCGCGAGCTCTACCACAACCGCGACAATGCCCTGCAGGTCTGGCGCATCTTCGGCAACGCTTTCATCGACATCGCTCCGGTCCAGGGTCTGCTCCTGCGTTCCAACTTCGGTATCGACTATAACAGCAACTACATCCACTCGGTGACCTATACCTGGCACTCCGACGTGGTGAACAACGACACCCCGTCCACCACGATGGCACAGACCAACGACATGAAGTGGACCTGGTCCAACACGGCCAACTACAACTTCAAGCTGGGGGCCGACCATACCTTCAATCTCCTGGCCGGTGTCGAACTCTACAGCCAGCGTGTGGCCGACTTCAACGCCTACGCCCAGATGTTCGCCCTCGAGAACTACAATTACATGTTCCCGCGCGCCGCGACCGGAACCCAGCGTTCCTACGGTATCGAGGAGGGCTACAACCTGGTCTCCTTCTTCGGCAAGGTCGACTATAACTGGAAAGACCTCCTGCTGGCTTCCTTCACCATCCGTCATGACGGCTCCTCCCGTTTCGGTTCCAACAACCGATACGGTACCTTCCCGGCCTTCACGCTCGGTTACCGTGTGTCCCAGCATATGAATCTCGCATGGCTGGACGACCTGAAGATCCGCGCCTCCTGGGGTGAGACCGGTAACCAGGCCATCTCGAACTACGCCCGTTACGGCCTGTACGAGGCCACTTACGGCGGTGACCGCAACCAGTCCACGGCATACGACCTGGCTCTCGCCGGTTCCGGCATCTTCCCGTCCGGTTTCCGCGCCACCCAGGCCCAGAACAACAACCTGAAGTGGGAGACCACCGAACAGTACAACGCCGGTCTGGACTTCTCCCTGTTCAAGAGCTCCCTCTACGGTTCCTTCGACGCCTACATCAAGAACGTGAAGGACATGCTCATCAATCCGGCCTATCTGGGTTCCATGGGTGAAGGCGGCGCCTCCTGGCTCAACGGCCCGAGCCTGCAGAACTGGGGTATGGAACTGGCCGTGGGATACCGCAAGACCCTGGAAAACGGCCTGTATTACAATATCTACGGTAACATGGACTTCTACCGCAGCCGCGTCACCTATCTGCCTGAGACGACGACCGGTTCCTATGTGCATACCGCCACGGAGAATCTGGTGGAATCCCGCCGCCCGTACGGCTCCATCGTGGGCTACGTCGTGGACGGTCTGTACCAGAGCCGGGAGGAAGTCCTCGCCAGCGGCCAGGAGAACGCCCGCGTGGGCGGCCTCAAATATGCCGACCTGGACGGTAACGGCATCATCAACGAGTGGGACCAGACCTGGATCTTCTCTCCCGTTCCGGATCTTTCCTGGGGCTTGAACGTCGAACTGGCCTATCATAACTTCGACTTCAGCATGTTCTGGCAGGGCGTCGCCGGTCAGGACGTGTACAACAACCAGAAGTTCCAGACCGACTTCTTCAGCATCACCGACCCGGGTTCCAACAAGGGCAACCGCATGCTGAACGCCTGGACGGCCGCCAATACGGCTTCCACCATCCCGGCCCTCACCACGAACAACACCGGCAACGAAGGCCGCGCCAGCACCTACTTCGTGGAGAACGGCTCCTACGCCAAGCTCCGTCAGGTCCAGCTGGGGTACAAGCTTCCTGAGAACTTGCTCCAGAAGCTCCGCATGACCAGCGCCCGCGTGTACGTGTCCGGCCAGAACCTGCTCACCCTCAAGAGCGCAGGCCTTACCTGTTCCGATCCGGAGAACCCGAACTGGGCCTATCCGAACTGCACTTCCTTCACCGTCGGCCTGCAGGTCGGTTTCTAATCCCATAAATAGAACAGAGATATGAAGACATTATATAAAGTTCTCGCTATCAGCTGTCTCGCCGCATTCATGGGCTGCGACAAGTTCATTGACGTGGAGCCCAAGGGCGTCATCAGCGAAGACCTGGCCATGAGCCAGCCCGAGGAGATGGTCACCGCCGCCTACGCCCGCCTGGGAGACGACTGGTACACCTATCCTTTCAACCTTTGGCCGTTCGGCGACCTGACCAGTGACGACGCCTACAAGGGCGGTTCCGGCACCACCGACACCAACTATCACTCCCTGGAAGTCTGGTCCACCCTCACCGCTTCCACGCCGGACCACATGGACGAACTGTGGTATCACCTCTATTGCGCTGTGAGCCGCTGCAACCGCGCCCTGGTCTCCATCCGCGAATTCGGCGACGAAAAGCTCGGTGACAAGAAGACTGTCCGTGAGGCCGAGGTCCGTTTCCTCCGCGCCCACTTCTACTTCAAGCTGGTCCAGCTCTGGTATCAGGTCCCGTGGGTGGACGAAGAGGTCTATGAGAACCATACCGAGGAGCAGACGCCCAACAACGCCTTTACCCATGAGGAGCTGATGGACAAGATCGTGGCCGATTTCAAGTTCGCCTACGACAACCTTCCCGCCGTGCAGCCCGAGGGCGGCCGTGCCAACAAGATCGCAGCCGCCGCCTATCTCGCGAAGTGCTATCTGACCATGGCCTGGGGTGACGGTTATGAGGCCAATACCGGCGTCAGCCACATCAATCCCCAGTACATGCAGCAGGTGCTCACCTACACGAAGGATGTGCAGAACTCCCAGTACGGCTACCTCGAGGACTTCGGTGACATCTTCCTTCCGGAATACAAGAACTCCAAGGAGAGCATCTTCGCCGTCCAGCATTCCAACTATGAGGATGACAACACCCGCTTCGGCCGGGCCAACTGGAGCAACATGCTCAACGGCTGCTGGGGCATGTGGAGCTGCGGCTGGGATTTCCACAAGCCTTCCCAGAACCTGGTGAACGCCTTCAAGACCAAGGACGGCCTGCCGATGTTCGAGGATTTCAACAAGGAGACCGATTATCCGGTGAACGGCGTCCCGACCGCCCAGAAGTGGGATCCGCGCCTGTTCCACACCGTGGGCATGCCCACCTTCCCTTACAAGTACGAAGTGGCTTACACCATGACCACGGACAACTCCCGCAACCCCAGCACGTACGGTTACTACGCTTCCCTGAAGGAGGTTCCGCAGCGTTCCAAGGGCGAGTCCTACGACAACCCCTGGCAGGCTTTCCCGATGAATGACTATGTTCTCCGCTACACCGACGTGATGCTCATGCGGGCGGAAGCCCTGGTCGAGACCGGCGCCCTGGAAGAGGCCCGCGCCATCGTCAACGACATCCGCCAGCGCGCCAAGAATTCCGTGGGCAAGCATATCGGCTATGCCGCCAACCAGTGTGACATCGCCCTGTACTCCGCCAATGACTTCAGCACCCGGGAGAAGGCCCGCCTCCGCGTCCGCTGGGAGCGCCGCCTGGAACTGGCCATGGAAGACGGCCGTTTCTTCGACCTCCGCCGCTGGGGCATCGCTTCCTCCACCCTGAACGGCTTCTTCGAGACCGAGCAGAACTGCGTCTATGAAGGCCAGGCTTACGCCGCCTACTACAAGGACGCCCACTTTACCGCCGGCAAGAACGAGTATTTCCCGCTGCCTTACATCCAGATGTACTACGTTCCCGGTCTGTACACCCAGAACAAGAACTACAATTAATGACGGCCGATATGAAAACGCTCAATAAACTCTTCCTGGTCTTCGGCGCGGCCCTTTGCGTTCTGAGCGCCTGCCAGAACAAAGAAATCCTGCGGACCGACCCTATCCTCCAGGCTCCGGACGCCTCGGCGATCAACGGCGCCCTCAACGGGGACGACTATGTATGGAGCTGGTCTTCCCAGCCGGAGAAGATGCGGGTGGTCACCTACCGCAACGGCACCCTGTCCTCCGACGTGGTCGTGGACGGAACCAGCTATACCCATAAGAATGTGCCTACCAACGTGCCCTTCGAGTACGTGTTCAAGCGTACGGACGGAACGAACTATTCCGTCGGCGTGGTGAAGCAGTACACGCGCCCCGGCGCCACCAGCATCTCCGGCATCACCATGAGCCAGCTCGACAAGGTGGGCGGCTATGACGCCCTCGTGGAGTGGGATCCCGCCGCGGACGCCACCTCGATCAAGCTCAGCGCCACCAGCGGAAGCCGGACGGTCAATGAAACCCTCCCGGGCAACGCCACCAGCTACAAGATCACCGACGTGGTGGACGGCGAGACCTGGACCGTGTCCCTCACGGCCGTCAACAATGAAGGTTCCGCCCTTGCCTCCCGGTCTTCGCTCCGTATCGGCAAGACCGCCATCGGCTTCCTGAGCGTGTATTCCACGCCTGAGGAACTCGTTGCGAACGGGGATGACGATGAGGCCTCCGCCTGGCTGTGGCTGCATGACACCTATCCGACCGCCGTCTTCCTTCCCTTCACGTCCATCACTTCCGCCGGCGACCTGGCTCCTTACCGCGTCCTGTTCTGGCTGCGTGACCTGGAGGGCGTCAGCGAGGGTGATGTCTGGAACATTCCGTCCACGGTCGAGGCCGCTACGCCCGCCATCCGCGAGTGGTACAAGAACGGCGGCAGCCTCCTGCTCTGGAGCCACGCCACCGTGTACGCCGGCCACCTGGGCCGTCTGAACCTGGACGACATGAAGGGCAATGACCATGCCTTCGGCTTCGGCGCCGGCGGTATCAACAACGATGTCTGGAAGATGGCCGTCCAGCTGAACCCGGGCTCCCGGTTCTCCAAGGACCACTCCACCCATCCCATCTACAAGGGCCTGGAAGTCGAATCCACGGACCGCACGAAACTCATCGCCTTCAAGGGACCGGGCTGGACGGAAGACCACAACTGCCTGTACTTCAACCTGCCGAGCCTCCTCACCGGCATCGGCAACCAGGAGGAAGCCTGCTACACGCAGCTGACCCAGACCTTCGGCATCTATCCGCTGGGCACCTGGGACAGCCAGATCGACTGGGTGAGCCAGATGAACGTCTGGGAGGCCCAGCAGGGTAACACTGAGTTCCAGGGAACGCTCCTGTGCATCGGCAACGGCGGCTGCGAATTCTCCATGAAGAATCCGGACGGTACGCCTGACAAGAGCGCCCACCCGAAGAACAACGTCTATCAGGACAATGTCCTGACGCTTGCGAAGAATTCCCTCGAATACTTAAAGACCCGATGATATGCATGCACGCATGAATGGTCTGCGTCTGTTGGCAGCCACCGCCCTTCTGGCGGCGGCTGCCGTCGGATGTCAGCCGGATGACAGCCACAAACAGGACTACAACCCGCTCATCGACGACAAAACCGACGAAGAGCAGGAAAAGCCCTCGGACGAAGGGCTCCGGAAAGAGCAGTATCGTCCGCAGATCCATTTCACGCCCGCGCGGAACTGGATGAACGACCCCAACGGCATGGTGTATGCCGACGGAGTGTATCACCTCTTCTACCAGTACAATCCCAAAGGGAACGACTGGGGAAACATGTCCTGGGGACACGCCACCTCCAAAGACTTGATCCGCTGGGAGGAGCAGGAAGTCGCCCTCACGCGGGACGATTTGGGAGACATCTTCTCCGGGTCGGCTGTCATTGACAGGAACAACACGGCCGGTTTCGGTGCCAATGCCATGGTGGCCCTCTATACGTCCGCCGGCAGCGCCCAGCAGCAGTCCCTCGCCTACAGCACGGACGGCGGGAAGAGTTTCACCCGTTACAGCGGCAATCCGGTCATCCGCAACAACGATGACAACCTGCGCGACCCCAAGGTCTTCTGGCATGAGGAGTCCGGGAAATGGATCATGTCCCTGGCGAAGGGATGGGCGAAGGGCATCGAGTTCTACGGCTCCTCCGACCTGAAGACCTGGAACCACCTGAGCACCTTCTTCGTCCCGCTTTCCGGACGGCCGGACTTGCAGTGGGAATGTCCTGATCTCGTCCGGATGGACTACAAGGGCGGCAAGAAATGGGTCCTCATCGTGAGCGTGAACCCCGGCGGTCCCATCCTGGGCTCCGGCACCATGTATCTTACCGGTGATTTTGACGGGACGACGTTCACGGCTGACGAGCGCGACTATCCGCTCTGGCTGGATTACGGCATGGACAACTATGCCGGCGTCACCTGGTCCAATACCGGCGGCCGCCTCGTCATGCTGGGCTGGATGAACAACTGGAGCTATGCGGGGAATGTTCCATGCAGTCCCTGGCGTTCGGCCATGACGCTGCCGCGCGAGCTGAAGCTGGTGGAGTATGACGGGAAACCGCTGCTTTGCAGCACCGTCGTGAAGGAAATCGACGGAATCGCCGGATCCTGGAAGGATGCCGGCCGTTCCTGGGAGAGCATGGACGCTTACCAGCTTCGCGTGAAGCTGTCGCTGGACAGGAATTCTACCATCACCCTGAGCAACGACAAGGGGCATAAACTGGTCGTGGAGGTCTATGCCTCCGACCGGAAGATCGCCCTGAAGCGTTCGGGCGCCACGGGTGACACGTCCTTCAACGGCACCTTCTCCGTCCCTGCCATGCAGGGGCCGTTGTGCACGGAAGGTTCTGAAGTGACGTTGGACTTCTTTGTGGACCAGTCCTCCGTGGAACTGTTCACCCGCGAAGGGACGCTGTCCATGACGAACCTGGTCTTCCCGAACGGCATCTATAATCAGCTGGAAGTGACGGGCGCCGAAGCGAAGGCGGAAATCCGTTTCTTGTCCAGTATTTGGAAATAATGAGTATCTTAGCATTTGGAACTGATACAAGCATGAGAAAACTGATAACCATCCTGACGCTTTGCGCCTTCTCTTGGGGCGCGGGTGCGCAGAACAACCTTACCATCCGTCATCTGAGCGACACGCATACGATGATCCGGGTGGACGGGAAGGACCGCTACGTGCTTCTTCCTGTGCAGGAAACGGCGCAGGAAGCGCGCGTGAAAGTGCTTGCAAATGGCACGGAGGTGCTTGCCGCCAATGTTTCCCTGGCCATTGACAAGACGGATTACCTGGTCCCGCTGGACCTGGGCGCCTGGAGCGGCGGCAGCATCCTGCTGGACATCCGGATGACCCAGGGCCGCGGCGTGCGCCGGGATCCTTCCGACGACGTGTGCTGGAGCGACATGACCACTGCGCCTGTATTCAACTGGACCGACAAGGAGAAGGCCTATCGGCCTGTGTACCATTTCGCGCCGGAATACGGCTGGATGAACGACCCGAACGGCATGGTTTACAAGGACGGGGAATGGCATCTGTTCTTCCAGTACAATCCCTACGGCAGTTTCTGGGGCAACATGACCTGGGGGCATGCCGTGACGCGTGACCTGGTTCACTGGGAGCAGCTGGACAACGCCCTTGTCCCGGATGCGCTCGGCGACATCTTCAGCGGCAGCGCGGTCGTAGACAAGGAGAACACGGCCGGCTTCGGCCGGGATGCCATTGTGGCGATGTATACCTCCGCAGGCGATAACCAGACGCAGAGCATCGCCTACAGCAACGACAATGGTCGTACATTTACCAAGTATCCCCTCAATCCGGTGATCGTGGCCGAGGACACGCCCGATTTCCGGGATCCCAAGGTGTTCTGGGATGACCAGACCCGCCAGTGGAAGGTGGTTCTCGCCGCCGGTCAGGAGGTCCAGTTCTACAGCTCCGACAATCTGAAGGACTGGAAGTACGAAAGCAGTTTCGGCCTGGCCTACGGCAACCACAACGGCGTTTGGGAGTGCCCGGACCTGATCCGGCTTCCCTTCGAGGGCAAGGACAAGTGGGTGCTGCTCCTGAACATCAATCCGGGCGGCCCCTTTGGCGGCAGCGCCACGCAGTATTTCGTAGGCAACTTCGACGGGAAGACCTTCAAGTGCGATGATCTTCCCACCGTCACCCGCTGGATGGACTACGGCAAGGACCACTATGCCGCCGTTACCTGGAGCAACGCGCCCGCGGGCCGCACCGTCGCCATCGCCTGGATGAGCAACTGGCAGTATGCCAATTCCGTCCCGACGCAGCAGTTCCGAAGCGCCAACTCCGTTCCCCGCGACCTGTCCCTCATCCGGAAGGGGAAGGAGGTCATCCTGAAGAGCACGCCTTCTCCGGAGGTGGAGGCCCTTCGCGGCCGGCCCCTCCAGTACACGCTGGCCACCGCTCCCGTGGAACTTTTCGAAAACCCGCAGTGCGCGTACGAGCTGGTGATCCGCTTCACCCTTCCCAAGAAGGAAGGCGCCACCTTCGTGCTCTCCAACGAGACCGGCGAGCAGGTGGTCTTCACCTACGAGCCGGAGAGCCAGACCTTCTCGATGGACCGCCGGGGGAGCGGCAACGTCAAATTCAGCAAGTCCTTCGCGGCGGTCACCACCGCGCCGGCCCGGGTGGGCGGAAAGATGGAGCTTCGCCTGCTGGTGGACAGCGCCAGCATCGAGGCCTTCGGCGAGGACTTCTGCATGACCAACCTCGTCTTCCCTTCCTCTCCTTATAACACACTGAAACTGTACGGCAACCTCAAGGCCGACGTAACCCTTTATCCGATAGCCAAATGAACAAAAAGATACAACTCATCCCGGTGATGCTCTGCTTCTTCGCCATGGGATTCGTGG
>JAEEGK010020445.1_pt1 | contig 14082 bp, 6 predicted proteins | sample 8958771 | NCBI WGS metagenome assembly JAEEGK01 (sample SAMN16246547, study PRJNA631951) | gut metagenome | biome: gut microbiome; feature: rumen; material: SC-attached | host: Bos | place: Iran: Karaj | collected 2018-10
AACCAACAAAAAAAAAAAAAAAAAAAAAAAAAAAAAAAAAAAAAAAAAAAAAAAAAAATAATAAAAAAAAAAAAAAAAAAAACCAAAAGTAAGAAAATAAAAAAAAAGAAAAATTAAAAAATTAACCATCAAATAATAAAATAATAAATAATTAGAAATAAAAAAGAAGAAAAAATATATCAAATAGAAGAAGTATGAAAAAAAGAACCAAAAATAAAATAGATTAAATAAAAGAAGATATATTAAAAACAAGTAAATATATAAAATTTGATTTAATTCTTTTGGGACAGCAATAAAACTTTAGAAGATTATATAAAATAACTCCAAAAATAAAAGAATGAAAAATATAATAGAAAATTCTTTTGAAAAATATGTAATGAAATGTTTCAAAAAACAAAAGAAAATATATTTTATGTTTCTTTTTAAAGAAATTATATTAAAGGAACTGGAAGAAATATCAGTGAAAACGAACAAGCCAAAAGATTCATTGAGAATCTTAATAAAAATTATAAAAAATTTATTGAAAAATAGGAAATTTGTTATAAAGAAATAATTAAAGATAATATAATCTGATGTTTTTAATTAGTTAATAAATGATTTGTTAATAAAAGATTGTTTAGTATTGTTATATTTGAAATAAATATTTAAATTAATTTTGAAAATTTGGAACACAAATTTTTTTTAGTGATTTTAAATATCATGGAGATTAATTTATAACTTAAAGAAAAATAATATTCAATAATATTTATCTGTGAAAAAACTTTCTATTCTTTTTATATCAATATTTAAAATATAAAAATTAATAAAATATAATTAAATGTTATAATTTTTTTGATATATAAATTAACTATAATCCCTAATAAAAATAAATACATTTGAATTTTCTTTTATAATTTAAATTGAAAATAAATTTTTAAATTATTTTAAATTAATCTTGAGAAAATATTTCTCTTCAATTTGTGATATAATAAATTTGTATTATTCAATTATATTTAGGTTTATTTTTTTAAGAATTTTAATTATTTAAAGAATTTCTTAGCACAAATTCAACATACTTTTTTATTGAATAAATCTTTGTTTCAATAAATGTGTAAAAATTTTTAAAAAAATGTTTTGTTCATATATTGTAAATTTATTAATACCTTTTAAAATAATAACATAAGAATTTGTTTGTTTGATTTCTTCATAATAAAAAGTTTTTTATCTATTAATAATTAGTAAGTTTAAAAGAATTTGATTCATAACAATAATTTATTATGAAAATCAATTATTTTATTTAAATCAATATTATTTTATTATAATTGATTGAATTAAAATTTAATTAAAAGTAATTATAGTATTTATATGAAAGTGATTAAAGATAATATTTGGAATAAATTTAAAAAAATAGAAATTTTATCTTCAAATAAATATAGTTCATATTATAAAGTGAAAAATATTAATACTGGAAATTATTTTGGAATTAAAGAAATAAATAAACAAAAATTTAAGAAACTTTATAATTATGATATTTTAATTAATGAAACAAATATACAATATTTAGAAAATGAAGTTAAATTTGAAAATTATTATTTTGAAAATGAAGAATATTTATATTTAATTATGGAATTAGGAATATGTAATTTAAAAGATTATTTATATATGAAAAAAGATTTATTATTAATAGAAGAAATAAAAGATATTTTATTTCAATTAAATAAATATCTTGAACATAATAAATATTTAAAATTATCTCATATTTTATTATATTCTAATAATATAAATTCTTTAGAAATAAAAATATTAAATTATTCAAAAATATTAAATAAGAAAGAAGAATCATTTAATATTTATAATTTAGGAAAATTAATATATTATATATTATATAGAAAATATCCTAATAATGAATTATTAAAAGTAAAAAATGAAAATTTAAATAATTTAATATATGAAATGTTAAATAATGAAAATTATTCATGGGAAAATTATTTTAAACATCCTTTTTTTTATGAAGAAAGAAAAAAGAAATTATATTATGAAGATAATTTTAATTATTTATGTGAAAAACATTCAATAAAGTTAAATTCATATTGTTATAAATGTAAATGTAATATATGTTATAAATGTATAAAAGAGCATAATTCACATAAAATTATTCCATTTAAATATATAGGTTTTAATGAATCTGAATTAAAACAAATTAATTCTTCGATTAATAAAATTGAAGATAATATTGATAAGTTTAAAACAGATATAGAAAATTATTTTGATGAAATGAATACATTGAAAAATAATTATAATTCAATTTATGAAAATGATATGATTAATAATTATAAGAAATATTATATTAATCAATTAAATTATATAGGAGAATTTATATCAATTCCAAATTTAATCAATTTATTTGATATTTAATCCAGAAATAATATGTGAATATGATTACAAAGGAGATAAAAATATTAAACAAAAACTTATGATAAATTTGAAATTATATTTATAATTAGAATAAATTTAAATTATATTAAATTTAAAATTTGTTTATAAAACTCCTTTAATATATATAATTTTAAAATAAATGTCATATGAAGTAAAATCAATTAAAGATAATTTTAAAGGAATTGCAATAAAAATAAAAGATTCAGATGAAGAAAAAATAAATACTTCTAATTATAAAATATCATATAAACAATTATCAAATCAAGAGAAGGAAATAATATCATGTTCTATTCAAAATCCTCATGAAAAAGATTATAATAGAAACAAGAAAAAAATAAAAAATTTAAATACGAATATAATTCTATTAAATATTTTTGGATTTATTATATATATAATTTCATTATATGGTTGTCATGGTGGTGCTGAAAATTATTGTGTAACAACATTTATAAAAATTTTTGTTTTTTTGGCCCTTCTAGATATTATTGATGGTATAATAGTATCAATAACAATAATATTAATTATTTGGAAAAAAATATATCTCTATCATTTATTTTATATAATTATAGGTTATTCTTTATTATATATTTATGATAATGGAACTACTTTTAATGATCATGGTGGTTTTTCAATGTTAATTTTTAGTCTTGCTACTTTTTTATTTTTTATTATTATCAATCATTGTATTTTAATTATTCATTCAATTATAAAGAAAAAAAAATTATTATTATTTATTTTATCTTCAATTACAATTTCTCCTTTTATTTATGAATTTTATGTTACTTATCGTTCGAGTTGTGATTTTTGGGATAAGGGATTAAACAATTCAAAACTAATAAATTATAATAACTCAAAATGTGTGATAAAAAAACCTCCAAATTGCAAAATGTATTATTATTCAGGGGTATTTGATTTAAGTGAGAAATTACCAATACCAAATTATAATAAGAAAGAAACAGCAATAAAATATTTAAATAAAAAATTCAAAAATTCAAATCACTTTGGATTTCCCTATACAAACAAAGTTTATTTTGAAAATATATTTGATAATTTTTATTTTCATAATTATGTTCCACAAAATATGATAGATATGGAAAAATTTGAAGAAACAGAAGATAATCCATATCCAGAAGTAACTGTAAAATATGATGAAAAAGAAGAAGGAACTATAACAATTAATTTAAAAAGAAATGAAACTTTGGTAAAAGAAAGGAAAAAATTATATAATAATAATTCCTTATATAAAAATATTTTAATTTTATTTTCTGATTCAAATTCTCGTCCTCATTTTATTCACTCTTTAAAAAATGTATCCAATTTCATTTCAAAATTTTTTACTTTTAATCAGGAAAAAAACCCAAAAAATTATTCTTCATATGAATTTTTTAAATTTCATTCCTTAGGTTTTTATACTCATATAAATATTCAACCTATGTTTTATGGAAATTCTAAAAAAAGTAATTCAGGAATAGAATTTATAAAATATGCTAAAGAAAATGGGTATATCACAGGTCATACATATGAACATTGTTCACATGCATTATATAATGATGAAAAAAATATAGGTTCAAAAAATGTTAAAAGTTATTTTTGGGATCATGAAAATATAGCAATGTTTTGTGATCCTAATTATTATGATAAAAAATTTGCTTCTACTTATAATAGAGGTCCTAGTTCTTTTTTAAAGAGAATTTTTTATGGTAAACAACCTATTGAATATGAATTAGAATATTTTAAACAATTTTGGGAAAAATATAATGATGTTAAAAAAGTTTTTAGATTAAGTTTTATGATGGCTCATGAAGATACTGGAGAAGTTATTAAATATATGGATGAACCTTTATCTAAGATATTATATGATTTTTATTATAAAGGATATTTTGATGATACTTTAATTGTTTTTGTTAGTGATCATGGATTACATTTACCTAGATTATATGGTTGGTTGGCTAATGGAAATTTTATGTATGAAAGAGCTTTTCCGCATTTATTTATTATTAGTGGGAAAAATATTAGTAATTTTAATCATAATATTTTAACTAATCAAAATAAATTAATTACTCCTTATGATATTTATAACACTCTTATTCATGCTATTTTAGGAAATGAGAATTATAATCAAGTTAAGTTTGAAAGTGATAAGGGTGAAAGTCTATTTAATTTTATTGATGAAGAAGTTAGAGGTTGTAATTTTTATGAAGAATTAAAGAATAATTTTTGTAAATGTTATAAATAATTATAAATTTAATAAGTGAAATGAATTGAAGATGTTTATTATTAACATTAATATTTTTTATTTTACTTGGTATTCTTATTTTTTTGTTTTTATAATTTGTCTTTTAAAATATAATAAAATTTAAATTATTTTCTTTTCATCCAAGTTTTCACTTATATATATTCATATTTAATTTTCAAATGTAAATTATCTTTTCTATTTTTCAGTTAAATCTTTTTTCTTCATTCCAATCACAATTTCATTTTTTTTAATTTAAATATAAATCCACTTAATATAGAATAAAAACAAATGTAGGAAATAAAATATAAAAAATTTAAAGAGTGATGTTCTTGAATTTGTTGGTTTTTTCTTGAAATTTATATAAAGATTAAATAAAAATTCAAGAAATACTCATTTCTAAATAAAGCTATTCTTTACACTAGCAATTTATAGAAGAATTTAAATTTTTTTAAAATAAATTATTTGTTTTTATTAATATTCAAATTAAATATTTATTTAATTATAATAATATATATTTTTAATTAATTTTTAACATTTTAATATTTGTGGCTGAAATCTAAATAATAAAAAATGGAAGTAAAGCAAAATAATAATAATAATAACTCCCCTTCAAAAAAAATTTCATCTACCAATAATAACTCAAAAATCCAAGATAATTCATTATTAAAATCCAAAAAATATAATTTAAATGAAACATTAAGAAAAATAAATGAATTTTTAGATAATTCAGATATAGATACCTTAAATACATATCTTGCGAAAGAAATAATTGATAAAAAAAATTTAAATGATTCTCTTTGTTTAGCTCTACAAAAATATATTCCAGAAAATAAAATAATTTTAGAATTTATAAATATTTTATTAAAAAAAGGTTCTGAGCCAGATTGTCATTTTCATTATATAATAAAATCAAAAAATTTATCTCCAAAAATTGAAGAGAAAGATAATGTAACTGGATTAATGTATTCATGTTTAAAAGGAGATTTAAATTTAATTCAAGTTATGTTACAATATAAACAAGATATCAATAAAAAAGATAAAAATGGTAGAAATGCTTTATTTTATACAATATTAAGTGAAAAAGGAGAAAATTTAGATATTGTTAAATTACTTGTAAATTATGGTATTAATGTTAATTGTATTGGAATTGTTGAAACAGGAAGAAATACACAAGCTTCACATTCTCCTTTAAGTTTAGCTGCTATTAATAATTTAAAAGATATTTTTTTAATTTTAATTGAAAAAGGAGCTGATGTTAATTTTCAAAGCTTACCTGATAAAGATAGTATATTACATATTGCTGTTAAAAATGAAAATTTAGATATTATTAAAATTATTTTAAAATGTCATGATTTAAAAATTGATGAAGGAAATAAAGATAATGTTAAACCTTTTGAAATTGCTATGGCAAGAGGAAATAATAATATTTGTAATATGATTATTGAAAGATTAGAAAAAGATAATATTGAGAATTTTCATAATTTTGATGATGAGAAAAATGAATTAAAGAATAATATTAAAAATAATAATAATAATAATAATAATAATAATAATAATAATAATAATAATAATGATGTGTTTTCAAAAAAATCAAAATTAAATTATAAAATTAAACAAAAATTAATTTTTGCTAAAATACTGAGAAATTTTGGAATAAAAAATAAAAGTTCCATTCAAATTCCTATTTTTTTTTCAAATAAATTAAAAAATGATAAAATACAAAAATTAGATACTTTTTTAAATATTGATCCAGTTAAACAACCAACATTAACAATAGATTTATCTCAAGAAAAATTAGATTATGAATTAGAAATAAATCAATTAAGGAAAGAATTACTTGAAAATTCTAAAATTATAAAAAAATATGAAACAGATAATAATAACTTAAAAAATGAATTAAAAAAACAAAATATAAATTCTATGAAATTAACAGAAAAAATAATAGAAGAAGAAACTTTATTTCAAGAAAAAGAAAAAAAATATCAACAAAATATAAATGATTTATTTGAACAAATAAATATTCTTCAAAAAGAAAAAAAAACTTTGATAACAAATTTAACAACATCTAAAATTGAACTTAATGAATTATATGAAAAATATTCAATATTAGAACAAAACTCAAAAAATATATTAGAACAAAATAATTCAAGTACATTAACTCAATTTTTAAATAAGAAATTCATTCATTTTTCTTATCACCAATTATATGTTTTTTCATGTTTATCAAAAGATATAAGTGATTATCAACAATTTATAAAAGAACATATAGAAAAAGAACAAAATTTATATGATTCTTTAATAAATATAATTCAAGTTTCAATTGATGAAATATTTAAAGATTATAAAGTACATTTATATGGTTCTCATGCTACAAATTTATGTTTACCTTGGAGTGATATAGATATTGTTTTAATTAATAAAAAAAATCCAAATAATAATAATAATAATATTCAAGTATTATTAAGTCAAATTTATGAATATTTAAGACAAAAAAATTGGGTTAAAGATATTAAACTTTTATCAGGAGCAAGTACTCCAATTGTAAAAATAATATCAAATGATATTTATAATAATATGCATATTGATATTTCTATTCAAGATGATAAACATTTTGGATTAAAATGTGTTGATTTAGTTAATAATTTTGTTTTACAGTATAAAAGTTTAAAACCTTTAGTTTTAGTTTTAAAAAATATTTTAAAAATATCTAATTTAAATGATCCTTATAAGGGTGGTCTTTCTTCTTATGGTTTAATTTTAATGATAGTTTCTTTTCTTCAAGCTCAAAAAAGAATGGAAATTGATATTTCTATTAATGAAGATAATTTAGGTAAATTATTTTTTGATTTTATTAATTATTATGGATTAAAATTTGATCCAACTAAATATGTAATTTATGCTAAATTAAATGAAAATGAAATTAATTTCAAAAATATTCAAATTGGAAGTGAATTAGTTATTATTGATCCTTTAAATAATTCTAATAATGTTGCTAAAAGTTGCTTTCAATTTTTTAATATAAAAATGTCTTTTATTATTTGTATAATTTCTTTAAAAGAAGATTGTGAATGTGGTTGTCATTATATTGGTAATGGTGAAACTTATAATAATTTAAGTACTGAACATTGCTTTCTTAAAAGAATTTTTAATAGTATAAAAAGATTTCAATTAAATAATTAATTTTATAATTTTATATAATTTTATTCTTTCATTTATTATATTTATTCTTGTCTTGTATGATAAATTATAAAAATTGATATTTTGTTTTTTTGAAATAATAATTTTTTCTATTTTTTTATTTATACAAATTTTTTGAGAATACATATCTAGTAAAAGTCATTTTTAATTCTTGTACAATAAATTGACGAATATATTAATTTATATGATTTAATTTATAAGTCACAATTTAACTTTGATTGTTTTAACAAATCTTCCAAAAAGATTTAATCAATTAAAAAAAATCTATCTATAATTCACTAAATCAAACATCAATTTATGGCAACAAATATAAATAATCAAAAAAACTTAAAAAAATTATTTATCAATAATAAAATGTATTTTATATCATAGATTAATTTATTTTTCAAAATTTTATTTATACTTATAAAAATATGGACGAAGAGTAAAACAAAAATCATTGAATTAAATGAAAGAATTAAACAATTAGAAGAAACATCAAAACTATTAGAAGAAAAAAATAAAACTTTATAACATTGAAAAAGAATTAGATAATATTAAAAATTATTATCAGAAAAAAAGAATAAATACTCGATAATTTAAATCAGAAAAATAGAATAAAAACCTATTCTTTTAATAAATTGTTATAATTATATTTAAAAGTGAAAGAAAAAATGAATCTGATTGAAACAGTTTGAAAGTTTGTTTTTGGATTAATAAAAGATAATAAGAATGTAAACAAGAACATTTATAAAAACAAAATTAAGATGAAAAATAAATAAATTATTTGCCTGAATTTGATAAAAAGGGAAAAAATAATGAAATTGGAATTGACTATAATAATTATTTGAACAACTACTTACAGAAAATGGAACTGTATAAATTGAATCATAAATAAAATAATATTTTTATATACAATGGTATTACAGAATTTTATTTGATGATAAAATTAACGATGAAATATATAATAGTTCAATGAGAAAACAATTAATTATTAAATCAAACCCTCTATATTGATATAGTTAAATTAAATGCTATTAGATCTCTTAATTTAGAAAAAAAATGAAACTTTCTCCGAAGAGTAATGAATTATTAATGAATTTAAAAAGCATATATCTAATATAAAAAACAAAAGAAAATAAATTAAGATTAATTATATCTGAAAAATATATAAAATTTTTATTCTTAGAATAAATTAAAAAATGAATTTCGTATTAAATATTTTAAAATAAATAAGACATTTTATTTCTTTTTTTATTGTTTATATTTAATTAAAATTGAATTAATGATAAATATAAAGTTAATAAAACATAATATCATACTCTTCAAACTCATCTTCTTTAATAATATCTTTAGGTTCTATTTTTTTAAATGTTCTAAAAGGAGCTTCTGTTTTTCTAGATTTAATAACAACTTTTTGAATTCTTTCATTTGATTCTTTTTTTTTTTCTTCTCTTTCTTGTTCTAATAGATTTTTTTGTTCTAAATATTTATTTTCTTTATTAACAGCTTTTCTCTCATTAAGAATTTTATTAAAAAGTTTTGGTTCTTCTGATTCAATTTTTTCTAAATCAAACATTAAATTTGTTAATTTAATTTCTTTTGATCTTATTTTTTGAATACAATCTTTAGTAAGATCTACAATTTTCATATTTGGATTTATTTTAAGAGGTAAACCTTGAATTAATAAAACATGTAAGTATAATTCTTTAATTAAATCTTCTTCACAACTTTTAATATGAATATTTGATCTTTCAATATTATTGATTTCTTTTTCTTCAAATTTACATAAATTTTTTAAATCTTCTAATTCTTTTTCATGAAAAACTAATCTTTCATTCATATCATGAATAGTAGTTTTAATTTCTGATTTTTTAATTCTTTCTTCAATTTGCATTATATGAATTTCATTTATTAATCTTATTATTCTATCTTCAATTTCAGTAAATTTTAACATCATTATATTTGGATCATTTAATTGTTCATTTAATTCTTCTTCTTCATTTTCATTTCTCTCTAAACAAAATTTATAATTTTCTATTGTTTTTGCTGTTAAATCACCAAAATCAGGTTTATCATTTGGATCTAATGAATTTTTATAACTTTTTCCAATTATTTTTTCATTAAATTTATTTTTATCAATTTCAATTACTTTTGTAACAAATTTACAAGATTCTCTTAAAGATTCTAAATCTTGTAAAATTCTTTCCATTTCATCTTCTATTGTTTTTTTTATTTTTTTTTCTTTTTCTTTTTCATTTGCCAATTGTCTATTTAAATCTTCTAAATTAATTAAATAATCAACAATAGTTTTAGAAGCTTCATTTTGCTCATGAATACAATTATCAAAGATATTATTATTATTACAATAATTTATTTCTTTATTTTCAATTGTTCTATCTAATTCTAATCCAAGATTATTTAATTTTTGACTTTCTTCTTGTAAATTCTTAATCATATAATTATTAATTCCAGTTTGCTTACTTTCTCTTAAAAAATCTCTTAAAGAACCATCTTTATTAGTTAATCTATTTGCTTTTCTTTCATTATATTCCATAATTTGTAATCTAGGTTTATAAACATAATCAAATGTTTTTTCATCATATGCTATTTTTTGATTAAAAATATCACTTGAAGACTCATAAATTGATTTTCTTATTTTTTTAACAGTATTTAATAAATTAAATCTATCTGGATCAATATCTACAGATTTATATAATCTTCCACTTATTATATTTCTCCCTCTTGGATATTTTCTAAATTGTTTTGAAAATATATATTTATTATCTGGTGCTGTCATTGATATTTCTGTGCTAAATAATTTACCTTCTGGGTTTACAAAAGAATTGATATCTGGAATTGAATCATCTATTATATATCTTCCTAAAGTTTGTAATTTTGATTTTGACATTATTTAAAATTTTATCAAACAATATTTTTATTTTTTTTTTTAATTATATTTTTCTATAACTTATTAACTTATTTGTAGTTTTTTGTTTCTTTTTTTAATGTTTTATAATTAAATAATAAAAATATATATTTAAAAATCCTCTTTTTCTTTTCTATTATTAGTTAACATAAAATCAATTTAAAATATATACCTACCATAATCTTGAAGTTTATCTAATTCTCTCAATTTAAGTCAAATTCCTAAATTATAATCAAAAGGCATTACTCCTTTTTTTCAGCAATATCATTAACTCAAGAAATAAAAACATTTCAATCTTTTTAATAGAGAAATTATCAATTAATTTCCGTTCATTTTTATAAATATTAATATTTAAAAATCTTATTTATTGTTTAGTCTTATTTCATCATTATTTCATTTATATTATTATCATCTAAATTTATTCCATTTTCATTATTTTATCTTTAGTCAACTTACTTTCTAATTAAAAAAAATTTGTAAAAAAATTAAATTCATTTCCAATTAACACTTTCTCTAAATTTTAAAGCTTCTAAATTTACAATTTCAAATATCTGTCAAAATTATATCTTAAACAATCATAACTCAAGTTTTTCCTTTTAGGTTTTTACATGAATAGAACTGTATTTAAATTCAAACATCAGCATAAAATTCCAAAAAATTATTTAATTAGACATGGTTCATGATAAAAAAAGAAAAAACAAAATCTTTATCATAGTATTTCTCTTTATCTAATTTGATGATTTTCAATATATAAATTATATATATATTATAAGATTTATGATTATTTATTCAACAAATATTTTGATTAATTCATTGAATTTCAATTTTATTCTGTTAGATATTATATTTCCAGCTCAAAAAAAATATTATATAGTCAATGCTTCTTGCTCACTAAAGGTTTTATTAAATTTGATGTTTTGAAATAAATATTTGAAATAAAATTTCTTTTTATTATCTATTATTTGGATGATGGTTTTCATCTTTTAAAGATATACTTTGTTATTTTCATAATATTTTATATTAAAATTATTAAATAATAAAAATATTAAGTTAATAAATGAATAAATTTTGATATATTTGATTCAATTTTTATGTTTTTAATCTATAAAGTTATACTATTTAAACAATAAAATTTTAATCATCTATTTATTAAATTATTTAATCTTTATTTTATTTCCATTTATATTAAATGAAGTGATACTCCTTTATAAATTTCTTTAAATAATTTATACAATAATGAATAAGTTTTAATTTTATTTTATTGAAATTTATAAAATTAATTTTATATAATACAAATACTTTGTTTTTATTATTAATGATAAATAATATAAAAAAATTTATTTAAAATAAATCTATTTAAATATTTAAAATATAAATATTAAAATTTAGATTATTTAATCAATTATTTATAAATAAATTTAATAATTTTGAAAGATCTTTATGATCATTAAAATAAATTATATTGAAGGAAATATTCATTATTAAAAAAAGATAATATTTTATATTTTATAAAAAGGATCAAATTATTCTTTAAAAACTTTTTATTTACTATATATAAAATTTTTTTATATATTTAAAATAATGAATAATATAGATTTAAAAAAATTTCATTTATCAATTGATAAAAAAAATTATTTTATTCATCAAATTTAATTTTAAATTCAATGGAAGAAATTAAGAAATTTTTTTAATAATGGTTTGAATAATAATGAAGAGGATTTACAAAATGTGATAAATTTAAATAAAACAATTTGTTATTTAATTATATAAATAAATTAATATGATTGAATTTTAATTTTTTTCTATTCATTCTTCATTTTTATTTTTTTCAATATCTTCTCTTTTTTTGTTTTTTTATATTAAATAAATATAATTTGATATTATTATTGAATTTAATTTATATGAAATATATTTTCATATCTTTTGATATTTTAATTGTATTGAAGAATTAATGAAATGGAAATAATAATAATATTTTTTTGTTCAAATTAAAATATTTTTTTATTTTATAATTATTAATTAATAAATAAAAATTCAACTTATACATTTGTACACCTATATTTCTTTTTCTTACTACTGTTTTTTTTGGATTAAATTAGTTTTATTTTTATAAAAAGAAAATAATGTCATAAAAAAAAAATTATGGAGTTAATAAATAAAAACATATAAAATATATTAGAAAAAACAATATTTGATTTTAATAATGAAATAAAAGGCAATTATTCAATTGCGTCTAAAATAGTATATATTGTAGAATATACATTATGAAACTTTGAGGAATTAAAAATGATAAAAAGTCAATTAAATAAAATGATAATACAATAAATATACTGGAGAATTTGGAGAATTTAATCTGACCTCTTAAAAATGATTATTTAATTAAAAATGAATATTCCAATAATAGAGAAAAAAAAGAGTTTTAATATTAGAATATTATTTAGATGAGATAAAAGAAAATTTTACTTATGAATCTCATAATGAAAATTTTCATTTAAAAAAAATTTTTTATTATTTTCATAAAAATTTTAAAAATATATTACTATATTAAATGATTTTACATTTAGAGATAAAGTATATATTTTTTGATTATTAATAAAATTCTTTATTATATTTTCAAAATTTTAAATTTTTTATATATTATTTTATTTGAGATACAAAAATAATAATAATAAAAATAAGGAAGTTAATTAATTAAATTTTAGAGATATTAACGAAGTAAATGACAAAAATAAAATAGAGTTAAGACTATTATTGTATTTATTTTAATATTAATGAAAAAAATCAATTCTTCTTAATATGAAAAATTTAAAAGTATTTGAATCTTTTGTTATCTCTATTGACATCCATAATATCTGCATCCATTGCAAATTAAACTATTTAGGAAACACTAATTTTAAATATATGAATTTTTTCTTCATTTTAAATAATTCAATCATATAATTAAATCTTAAATTTTGAAATTTATTCTATAAAGATTAAAATATTTAATATTGTTTCTTACTAATTCCCATTCTTATCTTCTTTTATTCTATTTTCTATTGTAATATCGGCTATTCAGTTTTCTATTGTTTCATATCTCTTTTTTATCTTCTACCATTTTTATCTAACTTTAATTACAATTTTTTCTTTTATAATTTCCTTTTTTCTTTTCTTTTTTTGAATTTAATTATCATCCATTATTATTTTAATATGATTGATATGTTTGGATTTACAAAAATAAATTGATTTTTTAGATTTGTAATCAATAATATATATGGATTTTTTGTTCTTTTAATTGTTTTATTTTATTATTTCTTCTTTTACTAATAGAATATTATTATTTACT
>JAEEGK010020448.1_pt1 | contig 14080 bp, 6 predicted proteins | sample 8958771 | NCBI WGS metagenome assembly JAEEGK01 (sample SAMN16246547, study PRJNA631951) | gut metagenome | biome: gut microbiome; feature: rumen; material: SC-attached | host: Bos | place: Iran: Karaj | collected 2018-10
ATACAAGGTGCTCAATCGTGTCTCCACGTTCAGAGTTACCGTGAATACCGCTGAAGATGGGATGTGCCACATCAGCCCACAATGTAGAGTTACGCATCCTTACATTCCTGGCCGATCCGCTGAAACCTTTTCGAGTGGCGTATGCCGTAGTACAATCATCGCTATTGCGACAGAACACACGATCGTACAACACATTACTCGATGCAAAGACATTCAACCCGTCGCCCCATCCCGGATGTGAGATGCTACGCACATCATGCAAAGTCACACCATCAGAGCCTCCGACAGGACAAGTATTGAGGATCAGCCCATCGACAATCACTTCCTTCGAACGATACACATGGCATCCCTCATAGCCACTGCCCGGACGTGCGACGCCCCGTCCTAGAATACTGACGCGCTCGGCATCGTCAATGGCAAAAGTACCAGTGAAATAGCTGCCGCCAGCCAAATAGACCGTCGTATTCGAAGGCACTTTTATCGTATCCTCCTTATAAAGACCAGGCTCATAGCTGATGAAGTTCCGCCCTTGTTTCTTAGCCTCTTTCCGTGCCTGCTCCATGGTCACGGGCGGCTTGGAAGTGAAGACCAGCAGATTGCTGGTTATATCTCCATCGAACTCCACGCTTACGTTTTCCGGCTGGAACAACAGGAACTGCATGGTAGAGTCATTCTGCACGTTGGCAATCACGCCTCTATAGTCAGGCCGGATCTTCACACTTTCGAATTTCTTATTCTTGCACACCACCCTCACGAATACATCGCCTGTGAAGTCGAAAAAGGCATAGGATATCTCACGAACACCATGCCGGTTGTTACCCAGCGGCGCATTCACCTTGGCCATGTATGTATCAATCTTTGTCCACTCCTCGCTACTGCGCGGACGGACATACACATCATAGTCATGCTTCAGCGGTGCCCCGGCAGGAGCATCGTAGGTGAAGACCTGATGCAACTTAGCATACTCCTTCACCTTTGGCTTCTCTCCTTTCACGATACGTTCCGTATAAGGCATGGAAAGCCCCTTTTCCTTCACATAGTGGTTATATGGCAGCTGATAGATATCCCACAGTTGTCCGCGACTCATCTGCCCAGGCTCTGTCCAGTCGCAGTATAACCCAGTACAGTCCTGCCAAGTCTCGAACGGCACGTCATAGCCCAGATTATAGCGGGCAGTATACTCGAAGCCTTTCATCAGACGGTTGTCGAGTGCTCCCCAGAGGTCATCGCCCTGCTGCCAAGCCATCTCGCATGTTTGTGCCAGTGCCTCAAGTCCCAGCTGTACATGGGCCTGGTCGCGACCAGTCTCCTGACACTGCCCTGACTCACTGATATACCTGGGTAGTGAACCATTGTCATAGGCATGCAGGTAATAGTCCACTGCCTGCCGGTAAAGCGTCGAGTCGCTGAGGAAGATGGCTGCAGCCATCCTACAGCGGTTGACAATAGCCCCCCAGTTACCATTGGCATAAGGGCTGTCGGCCTCAAAACGATCGATTGTAGGCAGCATAGCCCTCCTGACCATTGCCGGCCATGCCTCCGTCTGATGCCCCTTCAGCAGTGTCATCGCTCTCAGCAGATCGAAGCACTGAATCAGGCATAGCGGAGCGTCGTGCCCTTCAAGTCGTTTCAATGTCGCAGCATAGGCATTGATGATACGCAGGGCTTCGTCAGCCTTTCCCGTCTGTGCCAACGACAATGCCGCCTGCATGTCACGCTCGCTGCCTGCCTTGGTGCTCCGAAATGCTCCGTCACGTGCTATCACTTCATAGGGTCCGGCCATCTGATAGGTATTCTGTGCCACCGTTTCCACGAACGAGGTCAAGGCCAGTGTAATTGCCAACAATAGTATCTTCATCTGATGTGTTTTTCTCCGTTCTTGATATATAATCCTTTTCTTGGCTCTGCAGCAAGACGTCGTCCCTGCAGGTCTATATAAATGCCATCGGCTGCTGATACGGTCTGCCGTGTGATGCCCGAAGGCCCCTTGACAAGTATCAGCTCATAAGGGAAATCCGTAGGAGCCGCCTGCTGCTGAATAAGGAAGGAGCCGTCGGCATCCACGGTCCAGTACTTAGCAGACGTCCCCGTTCCTGTGTGCAGTGCATAGCGATCCAATCCCTTTGCCCTGTCCAGCAAAAATGTCCTAATGGCCACAGATGCCGTTTTCCCTATGGTATTCAGGCTTGTACTGTCAGCCAACGTCGTGAATGAATGACGAGTACTAGTTGTCTCCACACTCCACACCTGACGGGCATCAGGTTGCTGAGTATCACCGGGCTGGAACGTGACCGGCTGCATATCGCCATTTGCCGTCATGAAGGTATTCGAGGCCACATGCTTCATCATATAGAGTCCCTGAGGCAGGATGGCACTATCAGTATCCTTGATAAACACCTCAAAGCTGACAGTCTCCGTCCTGCCAGCAAAGCCTACCTGCACAGTATAGATGCCTGAGCTCTCGACGGAAGGAATGGTTAGCGTGGACTTCGTTGAACCGTCACTCCACAGATAGCTCACCTCGCCCACAGTCCTAGGCACGTAAAGCTGTAGCGTCAGCTTATCGCCAACGGCTGCCACAAGCATTGTCTGGTTTTCCATCAATGATCCGTTTCTAGTGATGCGAGGCTGCATATATTTCAGGTGAATATGGTAATTAATCGGTTGCTTTCGTCCGCCCTGACTGACAACATAAGCCCTGACGACTCGTTCTGAAGCCACAGCTCCCAGGGTCAGACGGCTGCCTGTGGAGCCATCGTCCCACCTCACCTCAGGATACCACCCTGCTGCATCGGAAGCAGTCAGCGTCACCTTCTCACCATAGAACACGGTAGCTACTGTATCGCCCACCCAAGTATCACCCACATAGATGCCAGGCAGAACGGGGCTGGGCGTACAGTCGCCCTCAACAGCAAGGGTAAAGGCTTGATGGCTCTGTATACCGTGGGCGTTGGTGTAAGTAGCCCGATAGACGTAGCTATGGTCAGTAATGACGGTAATGTCTTTCGTCGTCTGCCCAGTATTCCATTGCCATTGTCCAGTGTCCTCCTCGCCTTCAGGTAGCTGAGGCATCAGCTTCACCAGCTTTCCTGCTGGCAGGCATTGCGCACTTTGCACCACATACGTATTGCGGAGTCCGCCCAGCTCATTATGTTCCAGCACCTTACCATCATACTCCATCCTAGGAGTCAGCAGCGTCGGACGCTTATCTTCAGGACAGAGCTGCTCGTCGCGGGTGTTCATTAGCACCGAGTAGCCCAGATGATCGTAGGAGCCACTGGTCCCTCCCGTACCACCTGCATCGATGCCCATCTGCTGATACGCTTTTTCTGCAAAGGGCATCTTCACACCTTTCACACCCTCATAGTGTCCGATGACCGTACCCCAGTAATTACGAATCTGCTGTCCAGTAGCATAGGAAGTCTGCAACCAGGCACGACTGTCCCACCAGGCAATGCCCTTGTCGGCATAGTGATAGTTTGTCCAGGGCAATCCACTTGTTCCTTGCATACAGGCAGCCACATATTCGATGCCAGCAGCCATACGGTTGTCCATATACGAGAAAAGGTCGTCGCCCTGATTCCACGCCATATGACAGATATCTACAGCCAGTCCCAATGCCATTGCAGCATGCCCGACATCGCGCCCGGATTCTTGCATCTGTCCGACTTTGCCATACGCTCCGGTCTCACCTTCCCACTCTGCCGTGGTCACTACCAGGTTGCCTATAAACTCAGTGAGCCCGTCATTCAGTATCGGGTTGGCCGTACGGGGATCTCTGAACGTACCCACCTGATCATACTTCATGAACGACATACCTTGATTGTAGATGAAAACATCGTCGCAAAGGACGCCAATAGTCATGAGCGACAGCACATTGCACAATGGCCAGTTACTCCAGTAATGACCTGGGCAGTCACCCCAGCCACCGGGATTGTCCCAAGTGCCGTTGCGCCCACGCAGGAAGTTGATGTTGCCCGGATACCACACCGTGAGCATCCAGTGCTTGAACTCCTCAAAGTCCTCCCTGGACCAGCCGTCGTAGTCGCGCATCAACTCAGCAGCCTGAGCAAACTCATAGCCATAGAGCCCAGCAGCCAGCGCCCAGTTGCTGTCGCCGCTGACCAGCTTGCAAGTACGCGCCCAGGCCATCAGGATACGTACGGCTGCGTCAGCATTGGCCTTAGTGCCTTCAATCTTCCAACGCAAGGCATTCTGGTAGGCCATCGTAGCACCACGTGCAGCATTGATATAGTTCTCGCCCGAGCCCCCGCCACGTACGATGGTCTCCACAGGCCATGTCTGAACGTTTGCCTGAGCATACTCTGCATTTTTCAGTCGCTGATAGGCCTCTTTCACCTTCGCGTTGCCCGCAGCCAGTTGTTGCCGGATACGTTCGAAGTCAGCTTCAGTATGCAATCCGCCAGGATGGATGAAGCCACGGTTGGTATCGTAGGTGCCACCGACAGGGACTGTATCAAAGACGAAGTTCTTTGACTTCTTAAACGATGCGACGGCAGCCCTGAGGTCAGTGGTATACTGGTCGTAGACATCCTGGTTGCAATCCTGCTGACTGATGGCACGACAGACGATGACCATGTCGCTCAACATTGTCACTGCTGCTTCGGGATAGTCGGTCGTATTGGAAAGCAGTGATTCTGCCTCGCGGATGGCACTGAGCAGATTGGCATTGTTGCCGCCTCCGCCATTGGCGTAGGCTTCGTCCAGGTTGGTTGTCTCAGCTGCAAGCTGCGCCAACAGCTCATCGCTGATGGCGACATCATACAGCCGGAAGTCAGCCACGAGCGTCTGTTTAAGGTAGCTGTCGCCAGAGAACGGCGGACGTCCTATCCAGTTGTAGGCCGGTGCTGCCGTAAAGGCGTTCTTCAGCAGGGGCATGTTCGTCGCCTGCTTCGCGCGCGTACCATTAATATATAGTTCACCTTTCTGCCCCGTCTGCCTATAAAGCATATGCATCCACTGGCCCTTACTGCTCTCTGAGCCTACCTCAAGACCAACCTCACTACCCCACCCTCCTGTCGAGGTGGCCATACGCTGGGCATTCAGGCGGTAGGCGGTATAAGGTGCAGAGGTCTGCGTGTTGGCAGCCGACTGCGAGAAGCACCAGAGAAAATGGCCTGCCCCCGACAGTGAAGCGGCATCGTTCACCCTGTAATAGACTGAGACGGTGAAGTCCTCCAGCGAGCGCACCACCTGTCCTGCTTGTGCCGTCATATCCAGATAGCCGGTATTATTGCCTAGATCAAGCACGTTGTAGGCTCCCATCTTCATCACCTTAGCCACGCCGACAGTCTTAGCCGTGATGCCTGAGGCATTGTCTTTCACCTGTGTGCCTGATACATCGCTGAAGTCAAAATGAAGTTTCAACCTCTCGTTCTGCGCAAAAGCTGTACCAGCCATCGCGATGATCGACAGCGCCACCATCAGTAGTACATATTTCCTCATTATTTAGTTGTCGTAAGTTATATAGTTAGTAATAGCAAGTAATATAGTTAGCGATAGTAAGTAATATAGTTAGCGATAGAAAGTAATATAGTTAGTTGTGGTAAGTTATATAGTTACTCCCCTCCTTATTATTGGGGAGGGGAGTATCACTAGCGTTCAGCCAGCTATTTCAGGTTACCCAGGATGTCGCGGGTGAGCTCACGGGTGGCAGCACGGGTAGCGGCTGAGGTGGCATTCTTCACCACGCGCCCTGTGGCCGAGGTCTTGCTCTTGGTCTTCTTTCCTGTGATCTTGTCGCTGACAATGGTGCCCAGGATGGTGGCAAATGTTCCAGTGACAGCAGTGATAATGGCCTTGAGGATCTTGCTGAAGATGCCAGGCTTGCTCTTGCCCTTCGCCTTCGACGACTTCTTCTCTTCCTCCTCGGCCTCGGCAATGGCGGCCTCCTCCTCGTTCTCCTTCATCAGCAGCTCGTAGGCACTCTCACGGTCTACCATCTCGTCGTACTTGCCATAGATGCGGCTCTGCTTGATGATGTCAAGGCGCTGACCCTCGGTGACGGCTCCTATCTGGCTCAGCGGGAAAAGTATCTTCGCACGCTGCACAATACAAGGAGCGCCCTTCACATCGAGGAAGCTGACGAGCGCTTCGCCTGTCTCCAACTGCATGATAGCCTCATCGGTCTTGAAGTTGGGATTAGCACGGAAGGTGTCGGCAGCAGTCTTCACCGCCTTCTGATCCTTCGGCGTATATGCCCTGAGGGCATGCTGCACGCGGTTGCCTAGCTGTCCGAGGATAACCTCAGGAATATCGCTGGGGCTCTGAGTGATGAAGTAGATGCCCACGCCCTTCGATCGGATGAGACGTATCACCTGCTCGATCTTGTCGAGCAGCGCCTTGCTGGTGTCAGTGAAGAGCATGTGCGCCTCGTCGAAGAAGAACACCAGTTTGGGCAGTTCCAGGTCGCCCACCTCAGGCAACTTAGAATAGAGCTCAGAGAGCAGCCAGAGCAGGAAGGTGGAGTAGAGCTTGGGCTGCATCATCAGCTTGTCGGCAGCCAGCACGTTCATCACGCCCTTGCCGCCCTCGGTCTGCATCAAGTCGTAGATATCGAACGACGGCTCACCGAAGAACTGGTTGGCTCCCTGGGCCTCTAGCTGCAACAGTGCGCGCTGGATGGCTCCTACGGTCTGGGCCGATATATTTCCATACTTCGAAGTGTACTCCCTGGAGTGCTGCGACACATAGTCGAGCATCGACCGCAGGTCCTTCAAGTCGAGAATGAGCAGGCCCCTGTCGTCGGCTATGCGGAACACGATGTTCAGCACGCCGTCCTGTGTATCGTTGAGCTGCAACAGTCGCGACAACAGCTGAGGCCCCATCTGACTGATGGTGGCACGCATGGGGTGTCCCTGCTCTCCATATACGTCGAAGAACCTCACAGGACATGCCTGGAACTCAGGATTCTCAATCTCGAACTCCGGCAGACGCTTCTCGATGAAGCCGCTCATCTTGCCCACCTGCGAGATGCCGCTCAGGTCGCCCTTCATATCAGCCATGAAACAGGGCACTCCTGCCTGGCAGAACGACTCAGCCATCACCTGCAGCGTGACGGTCTTTCCCGTACCCGTGGCTCCCGCTATCAGTCCGTGGCGGTTGGCCATCTTTCCAACGATACTCAGTGCGCCCTCAGCGCAGTGGGCGATGTACAGCCCGTGTTCCTTGTCATACATAGTCTTCGAGTTTAATAATTTATGCAAAGTTAACAAAAGAATATCAATTAGCAATCATCATGCGCAAACTTATAATAATCTTTAACTATCACGTGCATGAAGAGCCATAGCCAGAGGGCTGAGAACATGTTTTTTCAGCAAGTGATGAAAATTTTTTCATTTTTCGTGTAGTTTTTCGTATCTTTGCAGCGTCTAATGGGCAAAAACGATTCAAAACAGAAGAGACAATGAATGTATTGGAAAGACAGTTTGCGCAAACCGTAGCAGAACACAAGAGCACCATCTACACCGTGTGCTACATGTTCTCGCAGGATGCCGACGAAGTGAACGACCTGTTCCAGGAGGTACTAGTCAATCTTTGGAAAGGTTTCGAGAGCTTCGAGCATCGCAGTGACATCAAGACGTGGATCTACCGCGTAGCCCTCAACACCTGTATCTCGCTCGACAGGAAGAAAAAGAAACGCTCGGCAGAAGTCCGGCTCACAATGGACATCAACCTCTTTGAAGACCGCGACGAAGACACGCGTCAAGTGGACATGCTCCACAAGCGCATCTCCAAGTTGCAACCCTTCGACCGTGCAATTGTCCTGCTCTGGCTCGAGAACCTGTCGTACGACGAGATCGGACAAATAGTCGGCATCACTGCCAAGAATGTCAGCGTCCGTCTGTTTAGAATCCGTGAACAGTTAAAACAAATGTCAAACAATTAAAACCACAACCCATTATGGATACTCAATTAGAAGAAATGCGCCAGCAGATGCAGACGCTGAAGAATAAACTCGAGAAGCAGGAGATAGTCAACGACCACATGATTCGCCACTCGATGAAAAAGACCGCCGGCAACATCAGCCGCAGATACTACTTCATCATGGTCCTCTGCCTGCTCATGATCCCCTATAGCTACTGGGCATTCGTGATGCTCTCTGGTTACTCCATCGCTTTCTGGATCTTCACATGTTTCGTCATGCTGACTTGTCTGGGCGCTACCTATTACAACAGCAGGAACCTGAGTGATTCGAACATGATGACGAATAATCTCGTCGATGTACGCCGGCGGATGGCCCGCGCCAAGAAGTTCGATGCCGACTGGCTCTTCTTCGGCATCCCCGTCATCATCATCTTCCTGGGCTGGTTTATGTACGAGACCTATCAGCTGCATGATGGCGACCTGGCTAACGGACTCTTCTGGGGCGGATGCATCGGAGGCATCCTTGGAGCCATCGGCGGTTTCTCCCTCCACTTCAAGACCCAGCGCCAGTATCAGGAAATCATCGACCAGATAGAGGATCTCACTGCTGAGGATGCGTAAGGCCTAATCTTAAATTCTCTAAAATCATCCCATGCATCAAGCGATGTATGGGATTTTTTTCGTAACTTCGCATTTCGAAAACATATTCACATGAATGAAAGGACAAAGGCATGAAAAAGGAAGAGAGAATAACCCAAACGGAGCAGGAAGAGAGGATTGCACAAATGGAGCTGCTCATGGAGCGCGCTTCGGAAGCAGTGATGCAGCTGTCGGCAGCACTCGATATCATGGAGGAAGCTCAGCCCGGCATCGCAGCACTCGATGACTATTACGGCAGCCAGACATGGCGGCAGGACTTTGACGACGATGCTTCTGGCCTGCTTCCTGCCAACCTCAAGCGCGGCGTGCTCTCAGAGGATGGCATCTGGAATCTCCTCAGCGACTATCGTGAGCTGATGGCCCGGCTCCAGCAAACGGCTGCTGAAGCACTAGGCAAATAAGCGGCTCTGCACTAACAGCAGCCGGCTATCGCGTCTTGGCAGTGACGTTGGCAGAGGTTCCTCCTGTAAGAGTGGCACCTGTGGTGTAGGCTCCCTCCCAAAGGCTGACGTCGGGATTCGAAATGGATGAACTGCCGTAGACGATGGTTGCATTGCTGCCACTCGACAGCTGCGGAGCACTCATCAGCACCTGAGCACTGCTAGTGGTATGGGGAATGCGGTAGGAGCAAATTACTGAGCCGCTACTGCTTTTGAGACTGAGATAAGTGCCTGCTGTGAGACTCACGGAGGACAGCGTCACATAGGGTTGGCTGGCATTAGTAGGCTGTCCGCCGCTGCTTCCACCTCCTCCCTGTGAGCCACCTGTGCCGATGACTACACCGCCATTGAGCACAAATGCGGCATTATCGCAGTCGAAGCCTTCTTCAGGACTATTAGCGCCTGAGGCAATGACCACGCCATCGTTGATGACAATGCCCGTGGTGCCGTCGTTGGAGTCGATGGCATCGTTGTTGGAGGCATGTGCCCACACGTTGCCGCCATCAAAGGTAATGGTAGAAGCTGCATTAATGGCATCATCGTAGGTGTCGCTCTCCAGTGTTCCACCATGAACGGTAATGGTCGACTTGCTCTCGAGTCCTTCTGCACCATTTGACTTTGTGCTCAGACGAATTGTGCCTCCATAGACATCTACTGGTCCCATGCACTTCACGGCCTTGCAACTGCCAATGAATCCCTGGTCCATAGGTCCGCCACCCCAGCCGCCGCCTGATGACTCAGTGGCCAAGTAGGAGCCAGTAGTGGCGACGGTCAGCGACGGGCCACGTCCTGCCTCCGTGGCACTGCCTATGATGAGATGAGCACCTGAGGCACCGCTGACGGTGCTGTCGCCTACTTTGATGCCCTTTCCACCACGTGCCGAGCTGTTGATGGTGATGGTGCCTCCCTGCAACAACATGTCGGCATCGCTCTTCAGTGCCTTGCTGCCTGCTCCCTCAGTATCGCCATTGCCGGAATAGGTGGCTCCGTCGCCGCTGAGCGTGATGTCGTAGGTGCCGCCGGTGATCGTGAGTGTGGCATCAGCAGAGATGCCATGCGATGCGCTGCCTGTAGCTAGGATTGTCACCTCGCCGTCGGAGCCGGAATAGGTATTACACTTGATGGCAGTGGAATAGGTGGGATCGGTGCCAACAATCATGTAATCGCCAGCAGCTATATCGCTGACGGTACCTCCATTGATAGCGACTGTACCATCGGCCTTGATGCCTTTACTCATCGTACCTGAGTGACTGAGTGTCAATGTCCCGCCCGCGATAGTAATGTCACCATCGCTCTTCAGACAGAAGGCCTTGTAGGTTTCTCCCTCCTCGGCAGCCGATGATGCGCCAGCATAAGTGGAGGTAACATTATTAATAGTATACGTGCGCGTAGAGCCACTTGTGGAGTAGCTGTTGGAGATGGCATAGAAGGCATCGCTCCCCGTAAGGCTCAGGCTAATGTTGGCCGAGCGGATGTTGTAAACCCTACCGCCGCCAGGACCGCCACCACTAGTATAGTTGTCGCTCTGCAGATAATAAGTGCCCGTTGTAGCTGTGCCGAAATCGTAATAATAGAACGTGGTGGTTTGTCCGTTGACAGTGAAGCTCTGCTGCTGGCTCAGCTGTGCCACAAGGGTATTCGAACTGTCATATAGATAGACGTTCTTCCACGCCGACTGCTGTCCACCTGGCTGATAGCCACCGCTATTCGTGGTGGGCAGCGAAACGTATAGCCGATAGCTGCTGGCAGTGGATGATGAGGAGCCGGCAGTGCTAAGGTCGAGTGCGCCTCCGCCACCATCGGCAGTGATGTCGAGCATGCCGCCCTCGATGTCGATACGTCCTGTAGCATTGAGGCCTCGTCCGCCATCGGCACTGCTGCTGACTGTGACAGTGCCTCCGCTAACGGTGATTTTGCCGTCGGCCTTAACGGCTGTCGAGTAGCTGGGATCATAGGTGACCGCCCCGTCGGCATCGGTAACCTGACTGACAAGGTATCCACCACTTTGAGTCACGCTGAGAGTGCCGTCGGTAACGAGGATATCTGCCTTCGACTTCAGCGCCTTGACATCGTTGCCCGTGCTTACGATGGTGATGCTGCCACCGCCGATGGTCAGGAGCGAATCACTTTTCAATGCTGCCACGTCATCTCCTGCAAGTGTAATGTCAATGGTGCCGCCATTGACAATGAGCTGTCCATCGAGTTCATCACCCAGAAGCTTCGCCTCGGCCTGGATGCCGTCGCCAGCAATGTCGCGCATGACAATCGTGCCGCCGTTCATCTTGAAATACTGCTCAGCATGGATGCCGTCGCTCTGAGCACTTGCGATTGTGATGATGCCCGCCGACTTCTTCACCTCGATGTATTCTTTCGCGCTGATGGCATGCTTCACATTGCCAGTCACCGTGAGCGAGCCACCGCCGCTGATTTCCAAATGACCTTTGCAGAAGAGCGCCGCCTTGCCAGCTGTGCCGTCGGCAAGGGTATTGACAGTGCCGTCGGCGAGCTGCAGGCTGACACGCTTGCCATCCTCGATATCGACACAGCAGCCACGCTGATTGGTAAGCGAGAGGCCGTTCAGTACGAGAGCGGTCTTGAAACTGCCGTTATAAATAAACGATCCGTCAGTACAACTTCCACTGAGCACTGTGACGTATTCCTCAGTAGCATTGGTATTGGTGACGGTCACATCAGTACCATTGACCGTAACGGTGACATATGGCATCCATGCCTCGGGCAGCTGATAGGTGGCTCCTTCATCAGTATATTTGATAATGAGTGCGTCGACACCATCTTCAACTAGTTGTTTGGCTTCGCGCAGCCCCAGGATAATTTCCACCAGTGCCGTCACATCACCATTGTCGACAATACCATTCTCATCGACATCAGCAAGACGACTGTCATATTGAATGTTGTCGTCGATGAGGTAACTAACCAATGTGGCAACATCGGCTGCCGAGATTTTTTCATCACCATTGACATCGCCAATGATTTTTGATGATGCCACCAATACGCAGGAAAAGAACACTGCTAGAGATAATAGTCGTTTCATTGCTCTTCTTATCTATTAAATTCCACCTGCAAAAGTACTAAAAAAAAGGTGAATCAAGAAAAATATTCAACGAAACGCCCATTTTTCATCACAAACAGGCTTACCTTTGAAGCGAAAAAGTCACATTTAATATCACAATATCACCACTAATATCACACCATAACCAATTGTGCCAAAGCACATTAACCGTTTGGTGATATTTGTGATATTAACTTTTGCAAAAACAACAGATGTAGTCTGTCAGCACCAATGTCATCACAAGGCCAGGAGGTGCTGACTTTGCACACGCCCGTCGCGAACGGAGCGAATGCTAGTTTCGGACGGAGCGGATGCTGGTTTCGGACGGAGCGATTGCGAGTTTCGGACGGATGATACGCGCATCGCGGACGGACGAAGCGCTCATCCGCAACTAGCAATCGCTACGTCCGCAACGAGCGATCGCAAAGTTGCACTACTTTCGAGAGAACGTATCAGAAGCCCCAAGAGAACGTATCCGAAACCCTGAGAGAACGTATCTGAAGCCCCGAGAGAACGTACCTCTCCCCAACAAGTCTCTTTCCACTTTCCACTTTCCTCTTTCCACTTTCCACTTTTTCCCCTATTTCTTTGGCAGCTTCGGAAAAAATTCGTAACATAGTCCTATTTCTAGGCCCGACTCAGCAACTTGTCTTCTCTCCTTTTGATATTGATGCTGCTATCGCCAAACGTGGCGAAAGGAATAACAGTCTTCCTCTGCTTTACAATTTAAACGTCGCTCTCATCATGACGGTGCGACCGCAAAGGCCGTAGTCGTAGGTGTAGGTGTTGATGCCGTTGAAGATGGTGTAGGCGTAGTGGCGCTGGTTGAGGAGGTTGTCGAGTTCGAGGCGGAGGACGAGGCGTTTCCATTTGTACTGTGCCGAGGCGTTGAAGAGGGACATGTGCTTGTATTGAGCCCCCTCCTGACCTCCCCCCATAGGGGAGGAAATTTGGCGGCGCACGTGGTCATAGTCCAGTGAGAGGTCGAGGGCGGCGATGGGGAAGATGTGGACGGCGCCGCTGTGGGTGAGGGAGGTCGTGGTGTTGCTCTCATCGGAATAGCGGGAGCGCGACCAGCCGTAGCGGATGTCGTAGCGCAGTTCGAGCCACTGGATGGGGGTGACGGAGGCATTGCCGTGGAGGTTGTAGTTTTTGGAGCGCACCTTGATGATGTTAGCCCCCTCCTGACCTCCCCCCGTAGGGGAGGAAATTGCCTGTTCGCTGTCGCCGAAACCATACGAGGCATCCGCCCCGAGTTTGGTGAAGATGCTCGGGAAGTTCTTCGTGCTGCTGACGGAGAAGTTGGTGGAGCGGCTGCGAGTATCACGTTGCAGGGCAGAGCTGCTGATGTCGATGCCGCTGACACTCTGCGAGTAGAGCGTGTTGCGCTTATCCTCGCTGTGACTGGCCGCGAGGCTCAGCGTGAAGTACTGCATGGGCAGCTGCCACTTCCAGTCGCCCGATGTGTGCCACGTGTTCGACTCGCCGATGATGCCCGACGAAGTGCGCACCGTGCGGTAGTCCACCTGCATCGGCTCGGTCAGCAGCGTCATCATGTCGCCAATCGAGGTCGTGTAGCCCGTCGAGAACGACAGTTTGCTGTTGGCCGAGAAGGTATAATTGATGCCCATCGAGGGATTGAGCACGGGCTTAGTGTAGTTCAGTTTATTATAGTACAGCCCCTTCAGCGCTGCCCCGATGCCTGCACTCAGGTAGAAGCGGCGGTTCCTGGAATGAATCTCGAAGCCGGGGTTGAGGGTCGGCGTGAAGGCCCAGCCGCGAATGTCATTCATCTCGCCAGTCGCCGTGCGATAGGTTTCCAAGTCGTCATACATTGCTGACACGCTGACGGGAAGGTTCAGCCGGAACGACTTGCCGATGGGGATTTGGAACGACGAGCCGACATTCATGCTGAGCGTCGAGGACTGCGCTGTCTGCCCGTAGTCCGTACCGTCTTGGCTGAACGAGAGCCTTAGCGTCGGTGTCCGCCTGAACGACACGTTGGCATGGACGTGTCGCCGTG
>JAEEGK010020449.1_pt1 | contig 14080 bp, 12 predicted proteins | sample 8958771 | NCBI WGS metagenome assembly JAEEGK01 (sample SAMN16246547, study PRJNA631951) | gut metagenome | biome: gut microbiome; feature: rumen; material: SC-attached | host: Bos | place: Iran: Karaj | collected 2018-10
GGCAGTCGCACATTGCCTTCATCATCCATAACGGGCTTGTTCGAGAGATTGATCTTGTCATCCGTAAACTTCTCGATGATACTGCCCAAGCGCTCAGCCTCTGTCAGGTTGTCCACCATCTGACGAAGCTTAAACTTGTCGATGATATCCTGCACATCCTTACTGAAACCATTCAGATAGTCCGTGAAGTTCATCTTCAATCGCAAGGGGTCAGTCTCGCTCTTCAGCGTCTTCATGGTAAATTTCGACGTATTGTAGAACGGATAGCCCGTCACGTTATATAGAATAGGGTCCTGGTTCTGAATATTGTTCTTATCCAGCAACTCTTTTTGCGTCAACAACTGCTGCTTGGTAGGCTCCAACAACACATCAATACGGCGAAGCACCATCATGGGCAAGATGATCTTCTTATAATCGCCCTTCTCAAAGGCATAGACAAGTACATCTGTTGCTATGTTCCAAATGAACGAGAATAATTGGTTATATTGTGATTGGTTCATATCATGCTTTAAGTTTTTAGGCACTCAACTATCAATCACGCCAAGACGCAAAAAGTGTGGTACACCTTATGCGATCTTTTATTTCCAAACAGTTTCCTACGCTTTTGGCTATACGCGAAATAATAGCTGATGCTTTGTTTTTACCCACAAAAGTCCCAGTCGCCGCCTCCGCTGAGGTTCCTGCGGCTGATTAGGTGCAAAGATAGGGAATAAAAATGAAAGTGCCAAAAAAAAGCGACAAAAAAATCCGAAGCTGCTTCTGCTGCTTCGGAGAGTCATAGAGTTCAACAAGGGTTTTGTTACTTCTGCTTTTTTAAGCTTGCCCTTGGCGAAAGACTGTTATAGGTGTCTATTCCTCCTGTGCCTGATTCATAGATAATGGTATCGATAAAGAACAGATGCCCTTCATCATCCGCCAATACATTACCATCTACAGCATCGAAAATATCGTGCTGGCCATTGGTATAGTACTCCCCATCATACTCTGGATGAAAACCTAAGCGAATGAATTCATCATGAATTTCTTCCTTTGTAGCGAGACGCGCCTCAGAGATAAACGGCTGTGCAAGAACTGCACAAATCTTGCCATCACGATTCTCTGCGAATCCAATCATGCGATATGGACATGCGTCAAAGTATTTATTGTGCGCCTTAATACGTTCGAAAAAGGAGGTGAGATTGTCATCAGAATAACGGAAATCATTTAACTTGATGATTTCCATTTGGTCAGGCGAAAGATATACTTCATTTTCGGAACCACGATCAAAGAAATCGCCAAACTGGCTACGATCTTCGTACCAACAGCCCTGTTCCTGGGCCCATTTCTTGAGCCTTACCAGTTGGACTGTCTTGCAAGTCGTTGTTCCCGCAAGAGCTTCAATCTCCTCAACGACTCGCTGCGCGAAAGCGGATGCGCTCTCCAAAATGCTACTTTCTGCCTCATTTCGGCATTCACTTTCTTGTGATAATCGTTCAATATGATCTCCATTCATTGAATCTTTTTGAGTTTGTGGTGCAAAGATAGGGAATAAAAATGAAAGTGCCAAAAATAATTGAAAGTATTTGTTGATTTGCCAGTCTATTCACTTTTTGTAGTTTTCTCGTAGTTCCATCATATTTATTCGTTTTAAGTTTGTTATTTAATATTTAACTCAACTTTCGCAAGCTCCGCTTGTGTTTACCCGGGGTAAACTGGGAGTTTGCCCGGAGTAAAGGGAGAGTTTAGTCTGGGTAAAGTACCACTGTTTTTTAACTGCTAACTGTATCACTTAGGTATGCTAACTCATAGACTTAGGTATGCTAATTCATAGGGTTTGAAAATTCACAAAAAAATGATGGGAGAGTCACAAAAAAAGTGTTTTTCAAAAAACACCTCAACACCTCACTCAACATAGCTGAAACGTCCATCTGCAAAGGGTTTGAGAATAGTGAGGTGTTTGTCAAACACCTCACTCAACACCTCACTCAACACCTCACTCAACACCTCACTTTTTCGGATACGAGTCAAGATGTCATAGCGGATACGCTTACTCACTTAAAGAGTGTTTTTATGCTTTCACGCAATTTTTAAGCATTATTATTTGGTTTCTTATTTCTTTTTTCGTATCTTTGCACCTACCTAATTATTAACAACTTAAAATTTAGCTATGAAGACAAGATTTAACACAACAGCGTTGATGATGTTTGCATCATTATTGTTTATTGTATCGTCGCTCGTCTCCTGCGATAGTAGTGACTCCGACGAAATAACGTCGGAAACCAAAAAGCCTAAGAAGGTGCTCACCGAGGAAGCTGCCGACGACACGTTGGCCGAGTTGATGTCGCGCTGCCTGCTGGCTGCCGCTGCTCCAGATGCCAAGTGCAACGATGCCGACAAGATCTATGAGCTGCTTGAGACGCTGGCCTCTCAGCCCACCACTCGCGGCCCGTGGTCACAGGCCAAGGCAGCCATCGACTTCGTGAAGGTCATGAAGGATGCCAATACACTACATCGGGTCGTCATCATCGGCTCAATGGCCAAGAAAGGACTTACCAACAGGGCCTCGCGTGAAAAGATCTATAGTGATATTATGAAATCGAAGTCGGCCGACTTACCGCAAAAAGTCAAGAACCTTAGCTGCGACGACTTCTGGAAGCGCTACTCTAACGGCGATCTCGATTTCTACGCCAAGGAAATTTACAAAGCCGTTATTGACGAACTGGTGACTAGCGAGTCATCGGCAACGGCCGACTTGGCTGATTACCTCGTCGACAACCGCAAGCGCCCCATCGACCTGACGCTTCAAGTGGCAGGCCCACTGATTGAGGCGGGAGCCAACCTTGTGTTTGCCTTTGGCGACGACATGATACAGGCAGGCAAGACGGCCTATGACTTCGTCAACGACAACGGCACGTTCCTGCTTCAGGCCTGTCAAGGAAACCTTACTGCCGAGTCGCTGGCCAATGCTTGCAATACCAACTTGAAGTTGTTATCGAAAGGATTGGAAGAGATTTTCCCCAATCAGCAGGATCTGTTTGAGGTGATGTCGGACGCTACCACTGAGCAGGTGAAGAAGCTGAACGAGGAAATCAATAAGGCATTGGAGGAAGCCGGCAATTGCCGATTGACGTCTAGTGAAGTGGCCTTCTTCGTAGACAAAGTGAAGGACATCCTCAAGATTGACTGGAAAGTGGACTTTGTCGGGCTGGAATTTGTCAACTCGTCGGACTCAAGCGTCATCTCGTTTGAGAAGGAAGAAGGCAAAGGCTACACCTTCTACTATCAGGACCGCCATGAGAACGTGCTTTTGGAGGGCAAGTGTGCCATTCATCCCGACGAGATAGTCCTGCGTGTAGACTATGTCGCTGACAAGTGCGATCTGATGCCTAAGAAGGGAGCGACGTCGGGTATGCTCTTCATTCCCTACACAGCCATCAGCTATAGTGGTAACGGCACAGAGACCATCTTCTTGTGGTGGAAAAGCGATGAGATGAGCTCGAAGAGCTTCGACCTGAAGCAGGAGAAACCTTCGGTCGACATCAAACTCCTACACCTGACGGGAACGGCTTATATGGACGATGACTTCAGGTGCACCATTGGTAGTAACTATGCCCAGAGCGGTAACGGCGCCTGGATGCTCGACCCCGATTACGATGATTTCTGGAAGAGTCACGTGTGTTCGGAGCAGTCGGTTGTTAAGACTGGTAACGTTCTGAAAATCAAGGCTACGGCATCGTACAGAAGCGGAAGGGCAGATGCTAGCGGATACGTTTGCGTACACGAGTCAACCATCGACCTGCAAATGGAATATGATGAGACGCAGAAGAGCAATGTCAAGAAATTTGGCAAGATTATCTACCTCTCGTACGAAGCAACCAACGACTTCAGCCAAAGTAAGTCGGAGTCGGATCGCAAGCAAGCAAAGGAATTCATCAGTCTGGCTGCCGAGAACCTGCCAGTAAAGAACAGTGGCTCGTGGGCAAGCAACACATGGACGCTCAACCTTAAGAATGGAGAGAAACCCAACTACTGGACATTCAAGAAAGGCGATGAAATGCACTTCTACAAGGCTGATGAACGTAACTCGCTGACTCTGTCAATAGACTTCAGATAACGCACAAGGCAACGTTGATCAGAAGACGCTTCTGTAATCACTAAAAAGTGAGGTGTTAGGTGAGGTGTTGAGTGAGGTGTTCACTCAACACCTCACTCTCCGAATCGCCTTTCTACAAAGGTGTTTCAGAAGAAAAAGTGAGGTGATGAGGTCTTTCTGAAAAAATAGTTTTTGCGCACTTTTCTACTACGGCCTGCGACGCACCAAGCGCAACGAGCCACAGTGGGGCGACTACTATTGGAATATGACAATAGAAGTTTTTTTGAATCATTTGTACTATTCGTATGCTAGTCTGGATAGAACGTTTTTGTACGAAGAACCTTATGGGCATAATAATAATGTTGCTGGAGACAGGTTCGCTAGCCTACTATTTACTTTTACCCTTTCCATTGGTATTCGTAACGAAAAATGATCAACAGGCCCCGTGATCTCTTCACTCTTTTTCTTTTAGTTTCCTAAAACAGTAGGCACCTCTGCCGGAGTTTTCACCGTCATCCAAGAGAAGCATACCTTCGATGAAGGAATAGGTAAATGTTCCTTGTCCCTCAATTTTAATCTTGGTATAGTCCTCACCAGAATTCTCATTTCCCTCGACTACCTTGTAGGAATAAGTGCCTGAGGGCAGGAATACCACTTGGTGATTGACGACCAGAATCGTATTATCGGGGTAGAAGTGAACCCAAGTCGTCGAAGGATTAATCAATGAAAAAGTACATATGTTATCGACTTGTGTCATACACCAAGTGCCTTCAAGGGTAGTGGGAGTCTCCTCATACAAAATGGAAGAGAGGTCGGAATCAATATCGTCCAGACTGGCGATACGGCGATAGAAGCATGTTTGGTCAAGGAAGCACCCAAAGGAATAGATTCTCAGCATGTTGCCATCTATCAGCAAGTTGGCGCCTCCTGCGTAAGTGCCTTCTGACTCTGGTGAGTCACCACAGTAGAAACCATACAGATTGGAACTCCCCTCTGCAGGCTTCAGCCAATACTTCACTTGGTTTGTCTGCTGTCCGTTTTCGTAATAGGTCAATTCTCCGTCTTCTCCGAACTTCGCAACAATCACATCTGTCAGTGTTTTTTGCAGAGTGCCATTATATTCGCCCACCAGCTGCCAATAGCCCACTACGGATTTCTCCGCAGCGGGAGCGATATCATCATCACTACTGCAGCTGCTGATGCCGACAACCAGCATCAGCGTAGTGCATAGCCATAATAATCTGTTCTTCTTCATATCTTCTACATTTATAGTTTTATCTTTATCGGATTGTCCTCCTATTTATATCAACGAGTGAAAAGCCAAAATACTGCATCGGAATAAGTTTTTTTCTTCGTTTGACGCAGTATTTCCTTACTTTCTGCGTTATAATATAAAAGGTAAGACAAAAAAAACAAAGAAGAATATGATAAAGAACAGCAAACTCATCCTCTGCCTGCTCCTCGCCACGCTGGCTTTGGCTTGTTCGAAGGAAGAAGAAGAGGATATCAATGATTTAGGACATGGAATTAATTATAGTGACGCTTCGTATCGTTCTCACTATACAGGCGTTTGGACTGTGGATGATGTGTTAGAAGATGCTGCATTCGTCGATGATGATTTAGACAATACATCTTCATTCGTCGATGATGATTTAGACAATACATCTTCATTCGTCGATGTTAACTTAGACAAAGCAGTGAATGATTACAACGCGTTCAATTATGTGTGTTTTTATGGTTTCCCTTATCAAACGATTATCAATAAGATATTCCCTGGACAGATATTCAAGAAGTTAGTACATTTCAGCAATATGGTATCATTTAGAATTGTGGGGTATTCGGAGGAAGCCGCATATTTCGAATTCTATAATCAATACACTCCTTTCGAGAATGATCTCCGGGATTTATATTTCGAGGCAGAACTCGAAAGTGGGAAAGAGGTTATCGTTGCACTACACATTGTACCGGGCGAGTCTAATGCCATCTACAAAGAAGGGAAAAGTTTCTCCTGCATCCTTTCAATAGAAAAGATTATAGGCTATGAAAAGATAGGCACAGAAAAGGTAAAAACAGAGAAGAAACTGGAGCCTGAGCTGAAACTCAAGTTCACCAGCATTCAGAAGATATAACACCACACCGTTGGAAACTGAGCAAGAGCTACAGCAAGCCGTGAAAGCAGGAGACCGCCAGGCCATGAGGCGGCTCTACGAACGCTACAAAGGATACGCCATGTCTATAGGACTAAGGTATATCCCCGACAGCGACGACGTGGAGGATGTGGTGCAGGACAGCTTTATCAATATACTGACTTCCATCCAGCGGTTTGACTATCGGGGCGAGGGGTCGCTCAAGTTGTGGATAGGCAGAACGGTAGCCAACAGGGCCATCGACTTCATACGGCAGCATGAACGTATCAGTTTCACGGGCACCATTCCGGATATGCCTGACGAGGAGCCTGAGCTGGAACGTATTCCCCCTAACGTGCTTACCAACATGATAGCACAACTGCCCTCGGGCTACAGGCTGGTGCTCAACCTCTATGTTTTCGAACATTGCTCTCACCGCGAAATTGCCCAACGATTAGGCATCAGGGAGAATTCATCAAGCTCCCAACTGAGCAGGGCAAAGATGCTATTGATGAAGATGATGAAGGATTATATCAAGCAGCACGAGATATGAAGCAGGGAAAATGGGCCGAAAGGCTGGAACAACATTTGGCTGACTACCAGAAGCCGCCCTCACGCGACTTGTGGAAAGGCATTGAGGCAGGACTCAACAGCGAGTCGAAGCGTCAGGCCCGTATCGTGATGCTTCGTCGCTGGCTGGTTGCCGCTGCTCTTATTGGTGTGGTGGCTGGCAGCACCCTACTATTCAGGAACCGTCAGCAGGACAGCGACACTATTCCCCAGCATCCCCAGAAAGAAATGCTCTCCCAGACAAAGCACGACGTCCCTGAGCAAGAAGAAGGGTCCCTTGCCGTGCAAAGCAGAAAAGAGCCCGTGATTCTTCCTGTGATTCCAGTAGAGCAACCTGCCGTCAAGGATATGCGTGAGCCCGACCAGCTACCCGCTGTCAACGATACGCATGAGCCTGACCAGCAATCTCCCAAAGCCACTCCTCACGTGACGGTTACTCCTACAGAGAATGAGTATCATCAGTCGAAGGTCTTGGAAAACCGCAAGCAGGAACGTCGTCACCTGTTGGCGATGAACGTTTATGTTTCTGGAGGAATGAACGACAAGGAAGGCAGAAACGGTGTTCAGATGAGCCAGCAGATGCTACAACGGTTTGACATGGCAAGAGCATTCAATTCCGATTCTCCCGTATTCCTTGCGGGCTATGAAGAGCGGCAGAGTCACGACCGCCCCCTCTCGTTTGGCTTGACTTTCGGCTATCCACTTACCAACAGGCTGTCTGTTGCTACGGGAGTCGTTTACACCAAGCTCAACTCCGATTTCCTGACCATCATGCAGCAGAATCAGGTCAGCCGTCATCAGACGCTCCATTATCTGGGCATTCCCCTCAACCTGCAGTTCTATTTATGGCGATGGCAAGGGCTGAACGTCTATCTTTCCGGCGGTGGACAAGTAGACTGGAACGTTGAGGCCAAGAGCAATACAGACGGAATAGATCAAGTAATGAGCAAGGACGACATGCAATGGTCTGTCGACGGCAGTCTTGGTGTGCAGTACAACATTCTTCCCTCTGTCGGTGTCTATGCCGAGCCAGGCGTCCGTCATTACTTTGACAACGGCAGCAAGGTAAGCAATTTCTTTAAGGACAAGCCCACAGACTTCCACCTGGAGTTAGGCCTCCGAATTAATTTGGGCAGGATAAAGTGAGTTGTTATTCGTTACGAAAATGATCACAGCGCTCGGCTCTGCCGCTTCGCTTGCGAAGAACCGTCACGTGATCACTCATCAAGGGGACAGCTTGATTGACTCTTGTGGATTCCTATTTTACGGTCTTTTTGCCTTCTGTTACTACCATTCCCTTTGAGAAAGCTGCGGCTCCTGTTAATGAATAACGTTTAGCAGGACTGGTTCTGGGGGTAATCTTCTTTTCTATTCCTACTGTCCCCGTCAGGTCAACAGGTAATAGTTCCCCGTCACGCAGCAGGAAGAGACCGTTCTTCTGAGTGCCAATATAGATATCGTCATCGTCAACGCATATTGCGGTAATGGCAGAAGGCAACTCCTGCTTGACTACAAACGTTTCGCCACCATCCGACGTGTTCACCAGCTTGCTATCCATGGAAAACAGCAGACGCCCCTCCTTGTCGAAATTCAGGTTGTCAGGGCCATGGGCATAGTCTGTAGGGATAGTAATACCACAGGGGGCATATTTCGTGAAGTCCGTACCATCATACTTCACCAGTCCGTGCCTTGCCGCACCTATCCACACATTCCTAGCCTGGTCAACCGCCAACGACTTGATATAGAAAAGGCTGTAGCCCTCACACGGTATGTCCTGCGGGCCATTCTCCTCAGTGTATTTCCAGAAGCCATAGATGCTGCCCTCGCTCCCTAACCACAATTGTCCCTTGTCGTCAAACACCATACTTCGGAATTTTATGTTGACAATAGGATCAAAGGGAGGAATTTGTGCAGGCTCCACTCCTACGATATCCTGCCGTAAGACTGAAAGACCGGCGAACCACACCTTTCCGTGTGCATCTACAGTAGCCGCACTAATCGATTGGCCTTTAGGCGGGATTTGAGTAAACAAAAACTCGTTACCTACCTGATTGAGCACACCATATTTGTTTAGTCCGATGAACAGCCCTGAAGGTGCTACACAGAGTTTGCTAATACTATAGTCTGTTTTCATCTCGCTGGTCACGGCAGGTAGTTCTATTGCCTTCACCTTTCCGTTGCTCTTGTCTATCTGGAAAAGAATATGCGACTGAGTACCCACCCACACTGTCTGTCCGTCAGCTGCGACGTCTGTGACATATTCATTCTCTGCTGTGGCAAACTGAGCCAGTAAAAGTAGGAATGTAGTTAGTAATGTCTGACTTTTCATTTGATGAATAGCGCCTCTCTCCACGGAGATGGAGAGAGGGGTGCTTATTTGATGTACTCTGAGAAGTCGGTGAGCTTCATGTCGCCCTTGCGAGCCAAGGTGTCGTGCATGGCGAAAGCGGCAGGCAGGTTGTGACGCGTCTGGCCCATCTTGGCAATCTTCAGGTAGTCCCAAAGCAGCTGCTTGTAGTCGGGATGTGCACAGTTTTCGATGATGCACTCTGCACGCTGGATGGGGCCCTTGCCGCGAAGGTCGGCAATACCCTGCTCGGTGACGATGATGTTGACATCGTGCTCCGAGCTGTCCTGATGAGAGACGAAGGGAACGATGGACGAGATGACACCACCCTTGGCTACCGACGGGCACGTAAATATAGACAGGTACGCGTTACGGATGAAGTCGCCCGAACCGCCGATACCGTTCATCATCTTCGTACCGCTGATGTGGGTAGAGTTGACGTTGCCATAGAGGTCGGCCTCGATGGCGGTATTGATGGCGATGACACCTAAGCGGCGGATGATTTCAGGCGAGTTGGAAATCTCGCTCTGGCGCAGCGTCAGGTGGTTCTTGAAATAGTCCATATTGTCGTAAACCTGCAACAGGCACTCGTTAGAGACGGTGAGCGAGCAGGCGGAGGCATCCTTCACACGACCGCTGAGCATCATACCTACGACGCTATCCTGCAGCACCTCGGTATAGATATTGAAGTCGGGCACGTGCTTGTCCTGGCCCAGGGCACCGAGGATGGCATTAGCCGTTGAGCCCACACCACTCTGCAGGGGGAGGAACTCCTTGGGGATACGACCCTTGTGCATCTCCTCGACGAGGAATTCGGCGGTGAGGTAGCCAATCTTATCGGTTACGGGGTCGCTATCCTTGAAGGCACGAGCCTCATCGGGAATGTTACACTCTACGACACCAGCCACCTTTTCCTTGGGGATAGAGACATAGGGCACACCGATGCGGTCGCCTACATGCTCAATGGGAATAGCCTTGCGATAAGGGGGGTCGAGGGGCTCGTAAACGTCGTGGATGAACTTGGCGTTGGGGTTGTGGAACGAGTTGAGCTCCAGAATGACGTGCTTGGCCAGACGGGCAGCAGTAGGGCTGATACCTCCGGCAGCGGTCAAGAAGACGTGATAGTCGTTGCCCACCTCTTCGATGTCGCACACTTCGAGGATAGCCCAGTCGAGCGGACCATAGAAACCATAGCGCAGCTCCTGTGCCATGTGACTCAGGTGCAGGTCGTTGTAGGGAATCTCACCCAGGTTGACATGCTTGCGGAAATCGGGGTTGGTGGTGTAGGGAGCACGATAGAGGATAGCCTGTGCGTTGGCCAGGTCACCATCGGTACTCTGTCCTGTAGAGGCTCCTGTGAAGATAGCCACTTTGAACTCGCGGCCAGCCTCGTGCTCAGCCACGGCAATCTTTGCCAGCTCCTTGGTGGTAGCCTTAGCCACACCAGCGGGAGTAAAACCACTCATGGCGATATGGTCGCCATTCTTAATCAATGCTGCAGCCTCTGCAGCGGTCATACGTGCATACATAATTTACTATTTGCGATTTACTTTTTGACGATTCGACAAATTTTGCGTGCAAAATTACATAAAATCGGTCGGCTGACAAAAAAAAACGCAAGTTTATTTTGACCTATGTCAACAAGATGGCATTTTCTTGCAAAAAACTTTCGAAATGCTTGTCTGTGTGCGAACACGGCAGTACCTTTGCATCGGTTTTCAGAGATAAGCCTCTACAGGGAGGCGGTAAAAAGATTAAGGATAACTATTAAGAAAAAGGAGAGAGAACGATTATGATTATCTTCAATTATGTTGTGATGACGCTGGCCACTGCAGTTAAGAACAAGGCCGCTCACATGGTAAGAAAGTAAGAGAATTTCGTTAAGTTACGAAATGCAAGGTGCGAGGTACAAGGTATCTCGCACCTTAATGTTTATAAGTACTCCATCAGCACATCCCAGACGGCGATGATATGGCAGATGGAGCCTGCGAGTACAAAAAAATGAAAGACGGAATGCATGTACTTCTTGTTGTTGAGGGAGTAGAAAAGGGCTCCCGTGATATAGCAAACACCTTCGGCAATAATCCAGCTGACGGCTGCTGCGGAGACGGAATCGATCAGAGGTTTGAAGGCCACAAGTACGGAAAGTCCCATGCCAATGAAGCAGAGTGTCTCGACGTTGGAGTGCTCTTTCAGGCGGATGAAGCTGACAATGGTTCCCGCTATGGCACAGAGCCAAACAAAGATGAACAGGCTCCAGCCCCAGTAACCCTGCTGGCGCAGGGCAACGAGCGTCAAAGGAGAGTAAGAGCCAGCGATATGCCAGTAAATGGCTGCATGGTCCCATTTACGAAGCCGTTCCTTCCATTTGGAATGATGGCGGATAGAGTGGTAAAGGGTGGAGGCTGCATAGGAACCCAACATACCAAAAAGGTAGAGGATGACACCGATGCGTGCCCAGTCGTTGTCGCCACGAAACACCCACACCAGAAAAATGATGCCGAAGACCACACCCATCAGGATGCCGCCACCGTGGGACACTGAGTTCCAAATTTCCTCTCTTTTGGTATACCGTATCACACCTTCTCTATTTTACAATTTGCGGATGAGCGTCAGTCCGTCGCGCATTGGCAGGATAACCTGTTCGGTACGAGGGTCTTGAGCAACGTAGTCATTGAACAATTCGATGCCCTGCGTCTGACGGTCGTTGTCGTAAGCGTGGTCAACGACATGACCGTCCCATAACGTATTGTCTACTATCACATAACCGCCCGGACGCAGGATGTCGAGCACCATATCGTAGCATTCACAATAGGTACGCTTGTCGCCATCGACGAATGCCATATCGAAGGTAATGCCCAGACGAGGAGCCTCTTTCAAAGCATCGCCGATAATGAAACGGATTTTATCGGCAACAGGGGAGTTCTCTATCCACGGTCGAGTAAAATCCTCCATTTCATCGTTGATCTCAAAGGTATAGAGCAGTCCGCCATCCTCCAGTCCCTCAGCCATTGCAATGGCAGAGTAACCACTGAACGTCCCCACTTCAAGGATGTGCTGCGGACGTATCATCTGCACCAGCATCTTCAGCAACCGCCCTTGCAGATGCCCACTCGCCATACGGCCATGAACGGTATGCAGATTGGTAGCCCGCCAAAGCCTGTAAAGGTAGTCCGGCTCTGGCGATGTGTGCTGCATGATATATGCATCCAACTCCTCAGACATACATCCTCTGTCTTCTTTTATCTTCCTCTAACTCCTTCTTTCTTCCTCTAACTTCCTATGACCTCCTCAGCCCTCAACCACGAGTGCCTCGACGGCCAGTCTGTAGCTGTCGAGTCCGAAACCACAGATAACACCTTTGCAGGCACAGGAAATCAGGGACTTGTGACGGAAATCCTCACGCTTGTGTACATTTGAGATATGTACCTCTATCACAGGACACTTCAACGAGCGGATACAGTCCTGCAGGGCCACACTGGTGTGGGTATAGGCCCCTGCGTTGAGCACAATACCATCGTATCCTCCGAAGAAACCCGTCTCCTGCATCTTGTTGATCAACTCGCCCTCAACGTTGCTCTGATAGTAGTCTATCTGTACGTTGGGGTACTTTTCACGCAACTGCGGCAGGTAGTTGTCGAACGATTCCTGTCCGTAGATGCCGGGTTCGCGCTGTCCTAAGAGGTTCAGGTTAGGGCCGTTGATAATTTGTATTTTCATATTCCGAAAGTTTTTTGTATCTTTGCACCGTCAATGCATTTTGGTTGCAAAGGTACAAAATAAATGGAAGAAAACAACAAAACGCAGGAAAAAATCATCAGGGGCTACATCCGCTACCTGAAACTGGAACGAAATATGTCGCCCAACACGCTGGAAGCCTACCAGCGTGACATCGAGAAACTGCTTGCCTTTCTGAAACGGGAAGGAAGGAATACCCCCCAACAATCCCCAGAGCTCCCAGAAGCCCCAAACCTCCCAGTAGCCTCAGAAGTCCCAGAAGCCCCAGCTACCCCAAAACACGTCCTCGACGTGCAGTTGGAAGATTTGCAGGCATTTGCTGCAGGTCTTCACGATATCGGCATAGGCCCGCGGTCACAATGCCGCATCCTTAGCGGCGTGCGCTCGTTCTACCATTACCTGGTAGTCGACGGCTACCGCGAGGACGACCCTACAGAGCTGTTAGAGTCGCCCACGTTGGGTGAACACCTGCCCGAAGTGCTCTCAACGGCAGAGGTTGACCAGCTGGAGGAAAGCATCGACCTGTCAAAGTGGGAGGGGCATCGTAACCGCGCTATCATCGAGGTGCTCTTCTCCTGCGGACTGCGCGTCAGCGAACTGGTGACGCTGAAGCTGTCGAACCTCTTCCTGGAAGAAGGGTTCGTGCGCATCATGGGAAAAGGGGCGAAAGAGCGACTGGTACCCATATCGCCCCGTGCCATCAAGGAGCTAGGCTACTGGTTCGACGACCGTCGCCACATGACCATCAAGCCAGGCGAGGAAGACTTTGTATTTCTCAACCGCCGCGGTGCCCATCTCACGCGTACCATGATTCTTATCATGATCAAGCAACAGGCCGTAGCAGCGGGTATCAAGAAGACCATTTCGCCCCATACCCTGCGCCACTCCTTCGCCACAGCACTATTGGAAGGAGGAGCCGACCTCCGCGCCATCCAGGCCATGTTAGGTCATGAGAAGATAGGAACCACCGAGATATACACCCATATCGACACCACTACCTTGAGGCAAGAGATATTGGAACACCACCCACGGAACATCAAATACAAAAACAACGAAAAGTTTTGTTAGGTTCACAAATAATTCGTACCTTTGCAGGCTGAAATAACAATCCATTAGCAAAATGATACGATTAAAGAAATTTCTGTGTCTGATGCTACTGGCTATTGCTGGTAGCATGACCGTTGCGGCTCAACAGATGCCGCTCATCCCCATTGACCCAGACGTACG
>JAEEGK010020452.1_pt1 | contig 14077 bp, 9 predicted proteins | sample 8958771 | NCBI WGS metagenome assembly JAEEGK01 (sample SAMN16246547, study PRJNA631951) | gut metagenome | biome: gut microbiome; feature: rumen; material: SC-attached | host: Bos | place: Iran: Karaj | collected 2018-10
AGCCCCGTTGGACCTTTCAAACCCGAAGCTGATTATATTAAGGGAAGTTTCTCGATCGATCCCGAAGTTTTAATTGACGATGACGGATCGGCATACATTTACTTCGGCGGACTCTGGGGCGGCCAGCTTGAGAAATGGCAGACAGGAGAATTCGTTGCAGATCCCGCAGAGATTCCCGCTGATGCAAAAGCTCTGGGACCTCAGGTAGCAAAACTTACCGATGATATGCTTCAGTTTGCTGACGGACCTAAGGAGATCACTATTCTTGACGAAGACGGAAATCCCATCAAGGCAGGTGACGAAGACAGAAGATACTTCGAAGGACCCTGGATGCACAAATACAACGGAAAATATTATCTTTCATATTCAACCGGTACAACGCATTATCTTGTATATGCTATCGGTGATTCACCCTGCGGACCTTTTACATATCAGGGAAGAATCCTTGAACCCGTTATCGGTTGGACAACACATCATTCTATCGTGGAATACAAAGGAAAATGGTATCTTTTCTATCATGATTCATCGCTTTCGGGCGGCGTAAACCACAGAAGATGCGTTAAATTCAGAGAACTTAAATATGACGAAAATGGCAAGATCATTCCGATGAAGCCGTACGAAGACTGATTCAGGGTAACAAAAAACAATGTTTTGAGGGTTAAAACATGATTGTTGCGATTATTATTGCTGTTTTGGAAGCTTTGGCTATAGCTGTACTTATCTTTCTGATGCTGCGTAAGAACCGCTCTCAGGAAAGAATAATGAAGCAGGCCGAGATGATTGTTAAAGGAAAGCTCAACGTTGATGATATCAATCTTGAGAATACCGACAACGTCGTGCTTGCCAGAGCGTTTAATTCAATTAAGAACAACCTTATGACTTTCGTTGAAGCCACGAAGGTCAATGTGGTTACGCTTTCGGATGCGGTCGACGTTCTTTCGGAAAGTGTCGAAGCCAATTCCAAAGGCAACGAGCAGATTGCTGACGGAGCAACAAATGTTGCGATAAAGACAGCCGAGCAGCTTGAACTTGTAAGAGATAACCTTACGCTTATCGAATCGAATAATCAGCAGATGATGGAAATCGATTCGGCAATGAAGAGCATAAAAGAAATTCTCGATAAGACAGTTGATATAAGCAAGGGCGGACTTGAGAATCTTGAAGATTTCGAAAAAGACATGATCGCAATGTCTTCGGATCTTAACAGGATCAACGAGATCCTTTCCAAATTCAACAGCGAGATCAAACGTATCGGGGAAGTCGGAGACTTCATTGTTGAGATAAGCGATCAGTTAAGGCTGCTTGCGTTTAACGCTTCGATCGAAGCCGCACGTGCCGGACAGGCCGGAAGAGGTTTCACTGTTGTTGCGGATGAAATGAATGTTATGTCTGCAAAGACCAGAGACGGCATGCAGACGATCAATACCATTCTTAAAGAGATCATCGATTCCAGCCGAATGGTCAATGAAAGCATTACGAACTGTGAGAATACATACAACAGAAGTAAAGATACTTTTGATACCGTAAACTCTTCGTTCAGAAGCATTAACGAGAGTTCGCTCGGCATCCATGACAAGATCAACGACATTACCGGTCTTTTCGAGGTAATGACGGATAATTCGGACAAATCAAGGGATAAGGCCGAGAATCTTTACGAAACGGCACAGGCTATCAGTGAGAATACTCATGAGATCGCTGCGGTATCCGAAGAAGTTGCTGCAGAGTCTTCCAAGATCGGAGAGAATACGGATGCACTCGAAGGAATGCTTACCGGAATTCAGAATCTCTTAAAACAGTTCAACACCGCCATTGTTCCTACGGAACATTCGGGCAGCAGACGTGTCAAGATCCTTGCGATGAGCATGCTTGATAACGACTTCTGGTACGGCGTGAGAAAAGGTGCTCTGTATGCACAGAAAGAACTTGCGAATAAGGATGCATACATAGAATACATTCCTTTGATCCCCGATAAGATCCCTCTTGACGATCTGGTAAGCCAGACGGTACAGTCGGCAATCGACAGAAACTTCGACGGAATCATTTTCCCGGGATTTTTGGGCGGCTCCAATGCGGATTTCCGTGCGGCGGCGGCAGCGGGAATTAAGATCATGTCATATAACTGCGACTGCAGCAAAGAGATACCCAGGATTTCCTGTTTAAGACCGGATCCTCACGAACCCGGAATACTCGGTGCCAAAGCGGCAGAGAAACAGTTAAACGGAAACGGAAATGTTCTTATGCTCACGGGTGATCTTACCGTAGGCGTTAACGTTGAAAGAAGCGAAGGCTTCAAGATGAAGCTTAAAGGCTCAAAAGGAATGCATATCGTTGATGAGCTTTCGGTACCCGATAACGGTGATGAAGTTTACAGAATCGCCAGAGAGGGACTTGAAGCACATCCCGAAGCAGGTGTTGTATTCCTTACAAACGGTTTCCCTCTTTCTGTTGCAAAGGCCATCAGAGATACGGGAAGAGCAGGAAGAACAAGTCTCGTATGTTTCGACCACAACCAGGAGATCTTCTCCGAGATCAAAGCCGGAGTTATCTGTGCGGCTATCGGACAGGATGCTTTCGGACAGGGACACGATCCTATCATATGGCTTTATAACCATATTGTTACGGGAGAGAGACTTGATGAATTTATCCCCTGCCGTCTTTCAATTGTAGACAAATCAAACGTAATGAGTCTTATTGAGGCTTAACGATCAAGAATTAAGGACATAAAAATGCCCGGTACTTAAATGAGTGCCGGGCATTTTAAATTTCCTATTGATTTTCCAAGCCTTCATCTATGCTGTGATATGAGCTTGTGATATCTTCGGGTCTTATATGTTCTATGCCCGAATGGTTGTTTTTGAAACTGGACGGGGAATAACCCGTATATTTTTTAAAGCATCTGCAGAAGGTGGTCAGGTTGTTAAAGCCCGTCTGGAAAGCAACGTCGGTTACCGGAATGTTTGTAAGGAGAAGCTTTTTGGCAACCATGATCCTCTTGGTACAAAGATAATCGTAGAATGTTGTATCCGTATACTGCTTAAAAAGTCTTGAGAAATGGTATTTCGAGAAGCCGGCGGTTTTGGCTACGGATTCGAGACTCATTTCCTCTGCGTAGTTTGTTTCTATATAAGAAAGGACTCGTACGAATTTGTCATAGATCTCGGAGTGAGTCGAGGTCTCCTCTTTGCCGGTTTCTTCGGCTGAATTGCACATGAGACGGCAGATCCTTAGAAGTTCGGAATATATCTCAAGTTCATTCATCTCTTCGTTTTTAAAATACAACTGAATTATCTTGTTGATTCCCGAATAAACGAATGGATAAAGATGCGAGGCATTATTTATTCCCAGAATTCTCGGATGCGAGAAGTATTCGAGTACCTGATCCTGCGAGTGGAAATAATCAAAAAAAGCAATATCAAAAAGAAGAATAAATCTTTCTCCGCCTTCCGGAGCCTGAATGAAGTGTTCCTCCATAGGCGGGATGAAGATGATGTCTCCTTCGTGAAGTTTGAAAGTCTCTTCTTTTATGGTTATGGAATATGCCTCTTTGGCACAGAGAATGATCTCCAAAGCGGGATGCTTGTGATTTGGGAAACCCTGGTCGGTGTCGTTATGCCAGATGCGATAACTGTATCCCGGGAGGTAATCGATCTTTTCGATATCCTGTGTGGTCAGCTTTCTTTCGGTAAAATGACCGAAAGGCTGGGAAAAATCATTTGTATTGTTTTTTGCAGCAGCCATGTTCTTTCCTTTTTTTTATATTGTTTCTGTTAGTAAGCATTTTAGCAATATTTGTCATTTTTGGCAATAAATGTAAAAAGATGCAATGTGAAATAATTGTGATTTTGTTGAGTAAATCCGTAAAATTATGTACAATTATCATCAGATGGGTTTTATGCAGTAAATAACTGTAATTGAGGGTAAAGGAGATTAATCAATGAACAGAAGCGAAGCAAAGAAAAGAGCAGTAGAACTGGTTGAACAGATGACAGTTGAAGAACTGGCTTCACAGTTAAGATATGATGCACCGGCTATCGAGAGACTCGGCATTCCCGAGTACAACTGGTGGAACGAAGGTCTTCACGGGGTTGCGAGAGCGGGAGTTGCAACGGTATTTCCGCAGGCGATCGGCCTTGGAGCAACTTTTGACGAAGAACTTCTTAAGGAAGTAGGAAACGTTATCTCTACCGAAGCGAGAGCGAAATACAATTTCCAGTCCGCGGACGGAGACAGAGACATATACAAAGGACTTACGATCTGGTCGCCCAATGTGAATCTTTTCAGAGATCCCAGATGGGGCAGAGGACACGAGACATACGGAGAGGATCCTTTCCTTATAAGCAGACTTGGTGTTAATTTCATCGAAGGCCTTCAGGGAGACGGAGAATATCTAAAGACCGCCGCATGCGCAAAGCATTTTGCGGTTCATTCGGGTCCCGAAGCATTAAGACACCATTTTGATGCGAAAGCTACCATGAAGGATATGTGGGAAACTTATCTTCCCCAGTTCGAAGCCTGCGTAAAAGAAGCGAAGGTTGAATCCGTAATGGGTGCATACAACAGAACAAACGGCGAAGTATGCTGTGCACACGGATATCTTATGGATGAAGTTTTAAGAGGCAAATGGCAGTTCGAAGGCCATTATGTTTCGGACTGCTGGGCAGTAAGAGATTTCCATGAGAATCATAAAGTGACTTCAAGACCTGAAGAGAGCGTTAAACTTGCTCTTGAAAAAGGATGCGACGTAAACTGCGGATGTACATACCAGAAGATCATGGATGCATATGACGAAGGACTTATCGACAAAGAACTCTTAAAGAGAGCTGCAGTTCGTCTTTTCACAACCAGATTTTTACTTGGAATGTTTGATGAGACCGAATACGATAAGATTCCTTTTAACGTACTCGAGTGTAAGGAACACTTAAATCTCGCATCCAGGGCTGCAAAGGAAAGCATGGTTCTTTTAAAGAACGACGGACTGCTTCCTTTAAATAAGGATAAGATAAAAGCGATCGGCGTTATCGGACCTAACGCAAACAGCAGAGCCGCACTTATCGGAAACTATCACGGAACGTCATCAAGATACGTTACCGTTTTGGAAGGAATACAGGATTATGTCGGAGACGATGTCAGAGTATATTACTCGGAGGGCTGCCATTTGTTCGGACCAAAGACCGAGAATCTTGCCAAGGACTACGACAGACTTTCGGAAGCCAAAGCCGTAGCGGCAAATTCCGATGTCGTTATTCTCTGCCTCGGACTTGACGAAACTCTTGAAGGAGAAGAAGGAGATACTGGCAACGCATACAGCTCCGGTGATAAAAAAGACTTAAAATTCCCTCCTTCACAGATCAAACTCCTTGAGACGATCGCAGCTACAGGCGTTCCTTTTGTAGTCTGCAGCATGGCAGGAAGCGCAATGGACCTCTGCTTTGCGGATGAGAAGGCAAATGCGGTAATTCAGACATGGTATCCCGGCGCAAGAGGCGGATGGGATGTGGCAAAGCTTCTTTTCGGTGAATATTCACCTTCGGGCAAGCTTCCTCTTACATTCTATAAAGATCTGGAAGGAATGCCGGAATTCGAAGATTATTCGATGAAGGGAAGAACATACAGATTCCTCGAAAAAGAACCTTTATATCCTTTCGGATACGGACTTTCATATGCCGATATCAGCATTGAAAGCGCAGAAGCGGATACAAATGATTTCGCCAAAGCAGCTGCAGACGGATTAAAGATAAACGTAAAGGTAAAGAATTCAAGCAGCATGGCAGCAGACGAAGTGATTCAGGTATATGTTCATGTTAACGGAACAAAGGATGAGGTATTAAATACCAAATTAAGTGCTTTCAGGAGAATTTCTCTTGCGGCCGGCGAAGAAAAGACTGTTGAGATAGATCTTGGCGCATACGCATTTACGACCGTGGATGATGAAGGCATAAGAAGCGTGACCGGAAACGGAGCGGATATTTATGTGGGATTCTCACAGCCCGATTCGAGAAGCGCGGCACTTTTAAAGGCTGCTCCCGTTAAGATTTCCATTTAACTTACGCTACAGCATATGTTATGAAATTTACCTGCGGCAGTTAATATGAAATTTAAATTGCGGTTGTAAAATAAACAAAGTCAGATATACTGTTTAAGAGGGGTGCGGCTTCGCATCCCTCAAAAAATGTTTTAAAGGCTCCCTTAAATCAGATGAGTAATAATAAGAAAAAGAACAAGAAAAACAACGGTACCGTAAAGAAGAGGACCGTAAAACAGAATAAGGATATCAAAGCCGAAAGCTTTAAAGAGGAAAACAAAGTTTCCGCAAAGAGCGAATTCGTTGCACCCGATGAAGAAGAGATCCTTGAGATAAAGGAAGCGAGGATCAAAGACTTTGACAAGAAAGAGGAAGTTGAGCTTAAAAGCAGGGACTGGCCCGATACCCCGTGGTTTAACTTTTTAAGAAAATTAGAGTTCTTCTGGGAATATTACAAGTGGTTTGTTATCATCCCTGTAATAGTAATAACGATAATCGTCATATTTGTTACTACCTATATAGATGAAAACAGCGAGAAATCCCTCGAGGTTTCGATAATGAATACATCGAATGTATTTGATGCTATCGCAGCGATCGAGAAAGATTATCCGGCCGAAACCGGTATTGAAGCCGATAAGTACCCGATAAGGGTTGAATACAATTTCAGCTATCCCAACAATATCGAGATGGCTGCTACGGTCGATGATTCTTCCATGGCTTCCATGACCAAGTTCAACTCAATGGTTATGGCCGGAAGGGTTGACGTTGTATTTACAAGTCCCTGGGTGGCAGACATTTATTCGGAATCCGATGCAACTAAGGATTTAAGGGAAATCTTCGATGAAGAATTCTTAAAAGAGCACGAAAGCAGGATCTACCGGTATATTGCCGACGACTACAGCGAGATCCCCGTCGGATTTTATGTGGATGACTGTGAATTCTTAGGTGAATTCACCGATGATGTACCGCCTGTGATGGCTTCCTTTGATTCCGCTACGCATCCGGATGCCGTTAAACCTTTTATGGAGTGGGTTCTCTCGAAGTGCACAGAGGGAAGTGATTACGTAAAAAAACAGACGCCCGATGAAAGTGCGTCTGAATAAAAGCTTTATACATATATGGAAAGAACAGGATCAGATCGGAGAATCTTCTTCGGACATTTCCTGTTCTTCTTCATTTTCTCCGTCTTTCTTGTTTGAGGCGTTTAAGACCTTAAGGAACACTCTTCTGTAGAAGATACAGAATATGTAAGCCAGAGCACCGAATCCGAAGAATAACATGATCGAAAGTACTATAAAAGTAGCCTTGGGTGAAAGCGAAGCGATCAGAAAGAGTAAAACGTGGACGATTATTACGGTGAATACTATAGGAAAGTTCGCAACCGCAAGGAGCGCAGAGTTTTTAATGATCTTCTTTGTCGGTGATTCGAAAAGTGCCATCTGGGGGAATACGAATACGGTAGCACAAAGGATGAGGAAGAAAAGAATCGCACAGGGATACTGAAGGAATCTGAAGCTTTCATCGATAACCCAGTGAGCTACATACACATCGACCAGTAAAAAGGCAAGGATCAGAAGGTACGGGATCCAGAAAAGCGTTGCCTGCTTGAAGTTCTTCTTAAATTCCGCGAAGAAGGTTTTGGGGACCGGCGGCTCTTCTCTGCGAAGCTTCTTGAAGATCACACTGTAGAGTGCGGTTATGGAAGCCCCTATCGTAAAGACGGGAAGAGAGCATAAAAGGAAAAGCAGGTTATAAAGCATCCAGTCGCAGAAGAGGGAAAGGAACTTCATTATTATATTGTCAGGCGAGAAAAACTTGTTCATGGTATCCTCCGATAGTTCAATAAAACTATTAAAGTATAACATAAAAGATGTGATAAAAAAGTGATTTGTGCGGATTTAACAAAAAATAAGGAATAAATGTAAAAAAGGTCGAAAGAATAAAGCAATAAACGACAAAAACGTGGCAATAATTGTAAAGTAATAAAGGTATAATACGTTTATAATGATGATGTTGTTACAAAACTCGACATTTTCAGTGCCAATTATTGTGCATTTTTGACACGGAATGTCAGAAACCTATTTAAGGAGGAAAAAGTAATGAAAAAATTTATGGCTTGTGCATTAAGTACATGCATGGTTGCAGCTACTTTAGTTGGCTGTGATGGAACAACACCTGTTACACCCGTTGATACTGGTGATGGTGATGGTACAACAACTACTACACCTGACACAACAGAAATCAAAGTTGAGAACGCAGTTGGCGAGATCAACCTTTGGGCTTTCACAGATGAAGTTCCCGGAATGGTTGAAGCTTACATCAAGAATCATCCTGATTTCCCTTACACAGTAAAGACAACTATCATCGCTACAACAGACGGTGCATATCAGCCCGCTCTTGACCAGGCACTCGTTGCTGGTGGCAAGGATGCTCCTGATATGTATGCTGCAGAATCAGCTTTCGTATTAAAGTATACAAAGGGTGATATGTCTGCTTACGCTGCACCTTACAAGGATCTCGGCATTGATGTTGACAACGCTATCAAGGCAGCTAACATCGCTGATTACACAGTTCAGATCGGTACAAATCCCGATGGTGACCTTGTAGGTTTAGGATACCAGGCTACTGGTGGTGCATTCATCTATCGTCGTTCAATCGCTAAGGATGTTTGGGGATCAGATGACCCTGCAACAGTTAAGGCTAAAATCGGTGGCGGTTCAGGTTCTTGGGATCAGTACTGGGTAGCAGCTCAGGAACTCAAGGATAAAGGATACGCTATCTGCTCAGGTGATGGTGATATGTGGCACGCTATCGAGAACAGCTCTGATTCAGGCTGGATCGTAGATGGCAAGCTTAACATCGATCCTAAGAGAGAAGCTTTCATGGACGTTTCCAAGAAGCTCGTTGATGGTGGTTTCCATCATGATACTCAGGACTGGCAGGACGGCTGGTTTGCTGATATGAAGGCAGACGGCGGCGTACTTGGTTTCTTCGGACCTGCTTGGTTGATCAACTACACAATCGCTCCTAACTGCGGTGGTTCAGCAGTTGGTGAAGGCTCCTACGGTGACTGGGGCGTAACAGAGTCTCCTATCGGATTCTTCTGGGGCGGCACATGGGTTCTTGCTTCTAAGAGCTGCATCGACAACGGTAAGGCAGAAGCTATCGGCGAACTCATTTACTACATCACACTTGATCCTACAGAAGACGGTCTTCAGTATAAGTGGGCTAACGGAACACTTAACGGCGAAGGCGGCACAAAGGATACAGTTGCTTCAGGTACAGTTATGAGCGTATCTAACGGTGAACTTGAATTCTTAGCTGGTCAGAATATGTTCGACGTATTCGTTCCTGCAAACGCTAATGCAAAGGGTGACAACCTTACACAGTACGATGAGACAATCAACGGTTACTGGAGAGAGCAGGTTAGATTCTATGCACACGGCGACAAGAGCAAAGAAGACGCTATCAAAGACTTCAAGCAGAACGTTGCTGATAACCTTGACATTATTGTTGAATAATTGTTCATACAATAATATTTGCTAAACAAATATAATGACAGAGCGGGGCGGACTTAATCGTCCACCCTGCTCTTTTCATCTTTATTCTTTTGATTCACACTTGCTAATTTTTTACTAACATTTTCGGAAGGGTTACGGGTGTGCAACACTATTTATAATTCGAGGAGGTTGGGCGTATGAAAAGGAAAAAGTCATACGATTATGCCAGATTTGGATATTTCTTTAGTATCCCCTTCATGGTTACGTGGTTAATCTTTCAATTATACCCTATTGTCTACACATTTTTTATCGGTTTTACCAAACTTAAGGGAGCCGGTGCAAAGATTACATTAAAGAATATTTTAGATATGATCCTTTGGAATGATTTGTTTGCCAACTTCAAGTCGGTATTAACCAATCCGTCATTCCAGATTTCGTTTAAGAATACACTTCTTATTTGGACGTTGAACTTTGTTCCCCAGATCTTGCTTGCTCTTCTTCTTACAGCATGGTTTACAGACAGAAGAAGTACAATCAAAGCTCAGGGATTTTTCAAGGTAATTTTCTACCTTCCCAATATTATTACCGCAGCCAGCGTTGCTATTTTGTTCGCTCAGTTCTTTATGTATCCCAAGGGAGTTGTTAATGACTTACTCATTCACCTCCATATATTTAAAGACGGTGCTGTAGATATGTTACAGAAGAAAGCGGTTGCGCGAGGAATTGTCATCTTCATCCAAACATGGATGTGGTACGGCTATACTGCAATCGTTATGATTTCCGGCGTTCTCGGTATCAGCCCCGAGTTGTTTGAGGCTGCAGAAGTTGACGGTGCGAACTCATGGCAGACTTTCTTCAGAATCACACTTCCTTCGATTAAGACAATGTTACTCTTCACATTGGTAACATCTTTGATCGGTGGTTTGAACATGTTCGATATTCCTAAGCTGTTCCTTAACGGTAAGCCTGATAACTCAACACTTACCACGGCTGTATTCATTTACAACCAGGCGTTCGCAGGAAGTTATCTGTATAACAGAGCTGCCGCAGCCAGTGTTATCATGTTTGTTGTTATTGTTATCCTTTCGGCGGCTGTATTCTATATCCTTCGTGATAAAGATGAAGTTCAGCTTCGTAAGTTGATCAAGCAGCAGGAAAAAGCATATAAACGCAAATTGAAGAGTATGAAGTAGAAAGGAGGAAAATATAATGGCAAGTTCTTATGGAAACGCAAGCGGTTTAGAGCTTACGGTTGAAGGAAGAGAGAAGAAAAACGGCAGAGTATTTCTTAAAATTATAATTTACATTGTTTGTATTTTCCTTACATTGTTAAGTATTCTTCCTTTCTGGCTTATGATTGTTAACGCTACAAGGTCTACATACGAAATTCAGCAGATCGCTATTTCGTTCCTTCCTTCAAAGTATGCGCTTAGCAACATCAGCATTCTTACATCAAAAGATACATTTAAACCCTTATTGGGATTTATGAACTCATTTATCATTGCAGGCGGCGCAACTGTCCTTGCTGTATACTTCTCATCCCTTACAGCATATGCACAGGTTGTTTATGAATGGAAATTAAGAAACGTATTCTTCAGTTTCATCATGGCAATCATGATGTTGCCTGCACAGGTTACTATGATCGGTTTCTATCAGATGGTTTATCAGATTGGTATGACAAACAACTTCCTCATGCTGATCATTCCTTCGATAGCTGCTCCTTCAATGGTATTCTTCATGAGACAGTACTTACAGCCGGCTCTGCCGATTGAGATCGTACACTCGGCAAGAATCGATGGTGCAAAGGAATTCTTCATCTTCAACAGAATCGTTCTTCCGATCATGAAACCCGCTATCGCTACACAGGCTATCTTCACATTCGTAGGTTCATGGAACAACCTCTTCACTCCGTTGGTTCTTCTTACGGATAAGAGACACTACACATTACCTATCATGGTTAGTTTGCTTAAGGGCGATATTTACAAGACAGAGTACGGCTCAGTATACATGGGTCTTACACTTACCGTACTTCCTCTTATTGTAGTGTACATTTTCCTTTCCAGATATATCGTAGCAGGTGTTGCTCTCGGTTCGGTTAAAGGTTAAGTGTAATAATCAAAAGAATAGAAAATACCACAGGTTCGCCTGTGGTATTTTTTTGTTTTTTAGAGTTATTATGATCTTTTTATTTCATTGCAGCGTGAACGATCAGGTGTTTTTATATAAACTTTTCATATCATATTTGCGTTTAACGTACAGATAACATATTACGTGAACGCTGAAAGTCAGGGTCCATGAAATTGGATATGAATAATAAATTGTCTCAAGAGTATGGAAAGTATCGATTCTAAACACCGTAGCGAGCCAAATTAGCCTGAAAACGCATGCACCCATTAAAGATACTATGGCGGGCATTGTCGAGTATCCTAAGCCCCTTAAAGCGCCTACCATGACATCCATGATCCCGCAAAGGAAATAAATGGTGCAGATAATACCGATTCTTATAAGTCCTGCTTCGATGATTGCAGGATTTCGCGTATAAATACCGAGAAGCTCGCTTCCGAAATAATTAGCCAGAGTTCCGAGTAAAAGCCCCGTGCTTGAAACAAGAAGAAGCGCAACTAAAGTAATACGGTTGATCCTTTTCTTTTTACCGGCTCCCACGTTCTGGCCTACGAATGATATCGTAGCCTGATGGAACGCATTCATGGCCACGTAAACGAAACCTTCGATATTGATCGCAGAAGAGTTTCCGGAGATAACGATATCACCGAAAGTATTTACGCTCGACTGTATGAATACGTTCGAAAGCGAGAACAAAGTACCCTGGAAGCCCGCGGGAAGTCCTATCTTAAGTATTTTTAAAAGGATGTTTTTATCCAGAGTGAGTTTCTTGATATCAAAATGAATATCTCCTTTGGAAAACATTAGGCAGAGAATGATAAGCACAGCCGAAACGGTCTGTGAGAATACGGTAGCTATCGCAACTCCCGAAACACCCATGTGGTAAACGATAACGAAAAGTAGATTAAGACCCACATTTATAAATCCCGAGAGGATCATGAAATATAAAGGCCGTCTTGTATCACCAATGGCTCTTAATACGGCACTTCCGAAGTTATATACCATTACAGCGGGCATACCGATAAAATAAATCCTTAAATATATTGAAGCAAGACGGAGTATTTCACCTTTTAACTGCATCCATTCAAGGAATACCGGTGCTAAGAGGAAACCGATAACCATCACGAATACACCGAGAATGGTACTTAACGTGATCGAAGTCTGGACTGTCTTATGAAGGCTCTCCTTATCGCCTGAGCCGCTGTATCTGGCCACAAGAACATTTACGCCAACGGAGAGACCTATGAAGAGATTTGTTAAGAGATTGATAAGAGAACCGGTTGCACCAACCGCAGCCAGGGAGTTATCTCCCGCGTATCTTCCGACCACAACAATATCAGCCGCGTTAAACAATAACTGCAGCATGCTTGATAACATGAGAGGTATTGCGAACAGAAGCATTTTACCGAAAATGGATCCGTTCAGCATGTCGATTTCGTTGCGATTCTTCATAATAACATTCTCTAAATGATCTTAATACGTTTCAAAAGATGTATTCGAATATAATATCTCAAAAGCTTTTATGAATCAAGTGAAATTAAACGGCCGGTTAATGATAATATCGTAAAACTGGAAAAAAACTTAAATATAAGGTAAAATAATATCCATGGGAGAGGTTAAAGTAAAAAAAATACTGATCGTATGCGGAGCGGTTTTGTCGTTTATTCTTGTATTCGGCTTTATTCTTGTGTTCAGTATTAACAGGAATAAAAACACAGAGTACTCTGACTGGGTTTCTCTTGAAGATTACGCGGCAGCTCATGACACGGTTACGGATTCTCCTGCCCAAGAAGTTTCAAACGATTCTCTAAACGATTCTAAAGACAATCCGGACGATCCTCAAAAAGTTTCAATAAAAGAAACAGAGGTTTCCGTTAAACCGGCGGATGAAACCGATGATATGACGATCGAAGAAATATCTTCGGATATTCTTATAAATTCGTCGATCAAAACAACAGATGTATCCGAAAAATACTATCTGGATTCCAAGAGCATTAATCTTACACAGAATTCCCCGAGTGATAAAACAATTACAAACAACGAAGTATATCCTTTGGAGTTTACGGATGAAAACGGTGAACCTATAACGCCTACAACCGCAGATGAGCTTGTTGAATGGGCGCACAGAGCCTATGACGAGGAATGGACCTATGCTTACGGCGGCTGCGAAGAGGGAATGGTTGACTGCTCGGGCCTTATAAAATCACGTGTTTACGTATGTGCGAGAGGAACGGAGGAACTGCTTGCGGAAGCCGAACACAAAGGAAGCATTGATACGATCCCCGATATTCCCGGACTCGGAGTCTATATGTACGGGCATGTCGGAATATATGTAGGTGACGGTATGGTTATCGATGCCAGAACCGAAGTATCCGGAATAGGATATGATGCAATAGATTATGAAGGCTGGACAGACTGGTTTGAAATAAAA
>JAEEGK010020454.1_pt1 | contig 14075 bp, 6 predicted proteins | sample 8958771 | NCBI WGS metagenome assembly JAEEGK01 (sample SAMN16246547, study PRJNA631951) | gut metagenome | biome: gut microbiome; feature: rumen; material: SC-attached | host: Bos | place: Iran: Karaj | collected 2018-10
TTTGTACTTTTATAGGGCCACCGCTTGTTACTACCTTTCAGAAAGAGTTTGGCTTTGATGAAGAAAGATGTATGGAAGGTGTAAAAAAGTACCGTGAATATTTTGCACAGAAGGGTATTTTTGAAAACAAGGTTTATGATGGAATTGAAAACGTACTTGCCCACTTGCAGTCAAAGGAAAAGCATCTTCTTGTGGCAACCTCAAAACCGGAAGAATATTCAGTAAAGATTCTGGAGCATTTTGGGCTGGCTAAATATTTTGATTTTATTTGTGGCAGTAACATGGACGAAACCCGCAGTAAAAAAGAAGAAGTGATTGAGTATGCTTTGGAGAAGTGCAGGGCGGCGAATAAAGTAGGCTTTGATAAATCAAAGGTTCTTATGATTGGTGACCGTGAGCATGACATCATTGGGGCAAAAAAGAACGGAATAAAATCCTGCGGCGTTTTGTATGGTTATGGCAGCAGACAGGAGTTTGAAGCGGCAGGTGCAGATTTTATAGTAGATAATGTTAGAAATCTTTTGGAGCTTTAAGCTTTATGCTATAATACAAAAGCCTTATTATATGGAAAATAACTAATGGATAATAAAACTGCAAATCATTACGTAAAGCCTTCTACTCAGTATAAGCGGGAGCATAAAAAAGATTATGGCCGCGAGCGGATTGAAATCTTATATGAAGATGAATGGCTTGTTGTTATAAATAAAGCAAGCGGGCTTTTAAGTGTGCCTTATCCGGGAAGTAAGGTTAGAACTGCTCAGGCTCTTTTGGAAGACATTTTACGAAAACGTGGAAAGCTTGGCGGAAGGCATGGTGTTTATGTTGTTCATCGTCTGGACAGGGATACGAGTGGGGTGATGATGTTTGCCCTTACCGAGCAGGCGCAAAAAATCATAATGGACAGCTGGCACACAATGGTAACCGAACGCTTGTATCATGCCATTGGAGAGAATACCTCAGCTTTGAAAAATAAAATGCCTAAAAAACAAACCCAAGACCTTGAACCGCTTGCTGAAGATGGCTGGATTACCGATAAGCTTGCACAGAATGCTCACAATGTTGGTTATGTTCCAAAGGCCGGTGCAAAAGATAAAAAGGGCCACGAAATTAAAACTGTTGTAGCCCGAACCCATTATAAAAAAATTGCAGAAGGCCCGACTCACTGTCTTTTTGAATTGTCACTCGATACCGGTAAAAAAAATCAAATCAGGGCGCACTTGGCGGCACATGGTTATCCGCTTGCGGGGGATGAAGAGCATAGGGCAAGTACCAATCCTTTTGGTCGCCTTTGTCTGCACGCAAGAACACTGGAGTTTGTTCATCCTTTTACAAATGAAAAAATGAAGTTTGAGGTTGCAGAACCGGACGAATGGCTTGAATATGTAAAAAGGGGAGATTTGAATCCCGAGGTACCTGTCTGGGTAAAAGGCTTTGAAGGAAAAAAACATCAGGTTGACAATAAGAGTCAGAAGTATAAAAATCATCATAATGATGATTCAGGAATAGAGCTTGGACAAAAACGTCTTTCAAGAAAAGAAGAAAGTCATTTGGATTTTATTCAGGCCGGCAAAAAAAGACGATAGGATTTAAGACGACAGAATAATTTTGGAGGAAATATGAAAGGTTACATTCATCAGTTAGAAAGCTTTGGTTGTGCGGACGGACCGGGAAGCCGTTTTATCATTTTTTTTAGCGGTTGTCCCCTGCGCTGCAAATACTGCCATAATCCCGATACCTGGAAAATGACGGACGGAAAGCTTTACACCGTGGACGAACTCCTTACAGAAGCCGAAACTTGCCGTGCCTACTGGGGAACAAAAGGCGGAATCACAGTTAGTGGCGGCGAACCTTTGAGCCAGCTGGACTTTTTGATTGAGCTTTTCACCGAATGTAAAAAGCGCGGAATCAACACCTGTATAGATACCTCCGGCGGTCCTTTTGTGCGCGGAGACAAGCCTGATTCAACTCCAGCCGAGCGCGAATGGTTTACCAAGTTCCAGAAGCTTATGGAAGTTACCGATATCCTCCTTATGGACATTAAGCACATAAACGAAGAAGAGCACATCAAGCTCACCGGCCACACCGGCAAAAACATAATCGAAATGTTCCGTTATCTTGACGAAATCAATAAACCAATCTGGATTCGCCACGTGCTTGTTCCAGGTATTACAGATAATGATGAATATCTTACCCAAACCCGCGATTTTATCCGCACTCTGCATAATGTTTACCGCGTAGAGATTCTTCCATATCACGGCCTTGGCGCAATGAAGTACAAGGATTTAGGCATTGACTACGAGCTTAAAGATTTGGAAAGCCCAACGGTTGAAAGGGTGCAGAATGCCAGAAAGATACTGGAGTGCGAGAAGTATCAGCGTTGGGAACAATAAACAAAGAGGTGCGATACTTTACTAATTTATAGAAAAGTAGTGTTTTCTATGATATAATTTTTTGATAAAAAATCAATGAAAAGGAGTTGTTTTTATGAAAAAGTCAATAAAGAAATTTTATTCTAGTATTTTTTTATTCTTTTGCTTATTAATTTCAGGTTGTCCTGTTATAGATACCGAGGTCATTGATTTAGAAAAAGATAAGAATACAGGTGATAGCTCAACAACAGAAGAAACTCCAGTAAACCCTGATGATAAAAAAATCCTTTCAAGTATATTTATAAAGAGCTTGCCGAAGAAAATTGAATTTAATCAAAATTCTACACTTGATCTTACAGGATTGGTTGTTTTTGGAATTTTTGAAGGTAAATCTGATTCTGGAACATGGGATACATGGCAAGAAGAAATAAAAGATTGGACCTCATATCCGGAAAACAATTCTATTCTTACTAGATTGGGGACACAACCTGTTACAATTTATTATAAGGAGAAGAGTGTTCAATTTGACATTAATGTTAAAGAGTATAAACCAACGGTTATATCAGATTCTTACTTTTGGGGAACTTGGGTAAGAATGGATAAAGGAACCGAATATGAGATTTTAGAATCTAATGTTCTTTATTATGGAAGTAAATATAAAATAACGGCTTCTTCATCAGAATCTTTAACAGTAAGTGGACTTGGTGAGTTTAGAAAACAGTCAGATAGTGTAATGCTTTGTGGTAATATTCCGTATTTTAGGAAAGGAGGTGCAAACCTTGAGTACTCATTAAGAATTGTTGGTTTTGCACCTTCTTCAAGAGCTACTGCAACTGAAACTTCTGAAATGAAAGATGTAAAGGCAAGATCCAAATCAAATGTATATCCGAGTTATGATGGTGGAGAAAGAGTAAGCGATGACCATGGCCTTATAACTTTTAATGCACCGACTGTAAATGATACACAAACAGTAGAAATCCAGACAGATGATAATGAAATTGTTGTTGTTCCTGGTCTTAAAATTAATAACAACGGTGATTTTATGGGAACGGTCGCACTTGTAGATAGAGATCAATATAATTTGAAGATTACGGGAACTATAAGTGAAAACCAAAAAGATGATGGTTATCTGTATGGAAATAATGCAAAAGAATACGAACTTGTAATTACGATTACTAATATCAGTGATAATGTATGTAGTTCTTCTGTCTGTACAATAGAAGCTGGAGATCCTTCTTTATCGTTAAGAACTTCTAAGGGATATTCTTCATTCGGAATTTCAAAAATGTTAGCGGGGGCAACTTGTGAAGAAACTTGTTATATTTCTTATGGAGAAATAAAGGATGCTTATGTTGATACAGGTATAAATATAAAGATTGAAAACTCTGATACTGGACAGGTGTGGATGGACTATATTCCTCTACGATTTTTCAGAGGATTAATACCGATAACTATAGCGGCAAAGAATCCTGAAGATAATAAACAGGCTGCACTTAATGGATTTATTATCTATCCAGATGGAAACAACCAGTTCTTTAGCGTTAGAAATAATGCAAGCGAAATACTTTTAGTTCCAACTTTTGGTAGTAACGAAAAATATAAAATGGTATTTAGTGGTGCGACTGTAAGTTCAGAACTTTCTAATAGTACCGAAATGTATTATACCGTTGTTCCTGCAAGTTCTGCGAAAAAAGAAGTTATTACGCTTTCAGATGATCCTTATGAACTTCTTGGATATATGCGGTTTGGAAACAGTGAAAATATCAAAAATGATAGTGAAGAAACTGCATTTGATGTTCAGGAACCATTTGAGGCTTATCTGAGCGAAGGTGAAATTGATTATTATACTATTACAGCTGATGGAGATGAGTTCTATGCTCCAGGAGCGAAATCTTTCTGTAATATAAGCTATGAAACTGGTTATGAGGATGTTCCTGCACCTGCATCTTATTATTGTCCAGAAGGTACCCGGTTGTCATTAGATAATCTTCCGATCCTACAAAAACAAGGTATGACATTTTTAGGATGGAAAAATGGATATTATACTGTTTCAGAAGGTTTTACTGTTGCATCAGATATGACACTGACCGCAGAATGGGAATTGACTTCTTATAGTATTACGTATGAAACTAATGGTGGAACTAATGCATCGCTCGCACAAGAAGATTATACTATTAGTGATACTATAGTGTTAAAAGAGCCTTCAAGAGCAGGTTATGAGTTTGGAGGATGGTATCTTGATAGTACATTAGGGGGAGAGAGGCAGACTTCAATACAAAAGGGTTCTACAGGAAATATAACGTTCTATGCAAAATGGAAACCAATTGTTTATACAATAGAATATGTTTTGAATTGTGAAGATGATGTTGAAAATCCTGTCGATAATCCTTACTCGTATACAGCTGATGATGCTATTGAGTTGAATACTCCTTCCCGTGATGGCTATGATTTTGATGGATGGTATAAATATGAGTATAATATTGGAAGTGGTATTTATGATTACATCAAAATAACGTCTATTGAATCAGGCAGCCTTGGAGATATTACTCTATATGCAGAATGGAATGCAAAATCTTATGCAATAGAGTATGTAATAGATGGAAATAATTATGAATCTTCATATTATACAAAGGGAACAGATGTTTATACGCTACCCGTGCCATTTCGTACTGGTTATGAGTTTAAAGGCTGGTATGTAAATCCTGATTTTGAAGGAGAAACATTAACGGAAATTGGAACCAGTACACCCAAGGATATTATATTGTATGGAAGCTGGAATCTTTCAGAATATACAATTACCTATAACTTGAATTGTGCAGAAGAAGATATTACTGGCTTAGAAACAAATCCTGTAAGCTATACAATAGAAAGTGATAATTTGATTCTTTCAATACCAACCCGTAACGGTTACGAATTTGGTGGTTGGTATACAACGGAAACCTTTGAAGAAGGTAGTAGAATAAACACAATCTACCATGGTAGTAGTGGTGAAATAACGTTGTATGCAAAATGGTTCAGATGGTTCACAATTAATTATTCAAGTACTTATGGGGAACTTCCTCAGTCGGTAACTGTACAGGAAGGAACAAATCTTTCTTCTGAAAATCTTTATGAACTAACTGAATCTGGTTGGAAGTTTAACGGTTGGTTCTTAGATAGTGATTATACTCAACGGGCAACTACAGAATATGTAATAAATGGTTCAATTACTTTATATGCAAAATGGAGTCTTCCTTGTAGTTGGGAGGCTTATAACTCTGGTTCATATCGTTTCGTAAAGAGTGGAAGCAGTTGGACATCAAATAATAATGGTGTTCATGGAAGTACTGCAACTACAACATGGGATCTATATGTGGGTGCTTCTATTCGCTATACAATAGGTTATTCTGTTTCAAGTGAATCAGGTTGCGATAAATTGAACATATATCTTGATGGTGAAAGAATTGTAAGTGATGCTTCCGGTAGTTGCAATTCTAATTATACAACTATTCTTTTGGAAGGTACTCATACAATAAGAGCAACTTATTCAAAAGATGGCAGTTTTAATAGTGGAAGTGATCGGGCAACTATTGTGTTAGAAGATGTAGATTATGAAACACAAGGTTATGAAGTTTTCAATATTGATTATTCAACAGAGCATGGAATACAACCGCAGTCAGTATCGTTAGTACGAGGTTCAAGCCTTACTTCATCATATCTTCCAGAATTAAGTGAAAATGGTTATTTGTTCAAGGGATGGATTTGTAACGAAGAAACTGTTTCGGAAGGTTTTGTGGTTACAGGTAACATGGTTCTTACTGCTGATTGGGAAATTATTTCATATAGAATTACTTATGATACAAACGGGGGAAAGAAAAATGCTCAGAACCCTTCAAGTTATACTGTTGAAGACGAAATTGAATTAAAAAATCCTACTTATGCTGGAAAAACCTTTGCAGGGTGGTTCCTTGATGCAAGTTATACTCAAAGAATAACAAGGATTTCACGAGGTACTATTGGTGATTTTATTGTTTATGCAAGATGGGGTGAAGCCGGTGGTATTACTGTTTCTTTGAAAGAATATAATGATATTACTGTAACACACACAAGAAATGGTAATTATATAACATTCACAGGACCAGAAAACTTTACTAATTATGAATGGCAGATAGATAATTCTAAAGTACAATCTGCAAATAACCATATAACAATAAATGTTTCCGATTGGAATTCTGGTAAACATACAATAATGTTGTTTGTTTCTGATGGAAACTCTAATGCAAAGAGATCTGCAACTATGTACGTTGATATAGAATAAAGTTGAAGGAGATGATGAAAAATGAGTAGAATTAAGAATAATATAATATTTACATCTTTTATAAGCTTTTTGGTTATTTTTTTATTTTTCAGCTGTAAAGTAGGTCAAGAGAAACCAATTGTGGAGAATAAAGCATTTCTTTCAATAATAGTTGACAGAGTGGATTACAATAATGATTTTGCAAGGACTGTTTTACCTTCTTCCGATGTTTCTGATTTTACGGATTTTGAACTTTCAATGACACGTTCAGATGGTCTAACAAACTCTTATAGCTTTGCCGATTATGAGGTTCTTGTTTCAAGTACAATTGGTATAGAGACAGGGGAATGGTCATTTACATTATCAAGTGGAGAGTTCTCATCTTCTATTTCTCAAACTATAGGAAGTGGTGAGAATAACCTTAGTTTTAGACTTGATTATGTAGGTTCGCAAAACACAGGAAACATTTCTGTTTCTTTATCTTTTCCAAATGATGAAAGGGTTAAGCTTGTAAATGGGGGGCTTTTAAATATTACATCAGAAAGAGAGATACAAGGATATGAAATGGAAGCTATGGAACTTATTGAAAATGAAAGTTCTATGTCTGTTTTATATTCAAAACAAAATGTACCTGCTGGATATTATTTTATAAAATGGAATATCTATGGGGATTTAGATGCGAAAGTTCTACTTGAAAGTAAAAAAGAGCTAGTCTTAATAGATGGCGGAATCACAAGTTCCGATGCAATTGAAATGGAAGATTTTCTGAATCTTTATGATATAACTTATAATCTTGAAGAAGGTTCTTTTGAAGAGAGTTTTGTTCCGCCTTGTTCATTTTCTAAAATATCAGATTTTGATCTTCCTAAAGCAAGTAATCTTATTAAGGATGGTCAGTTTTTTGAAGGATGGTATACATCTCCTGATTATGAAGGTAATCGCATTGATTTTATAAAAGCCGGTACAAGTGGTAACCTTAATCTTTATGCAAAATGGAAAGATATCGATGTCCGAACTGTGGAATCTAGTTCTTCGTCTTGTTCACTGGATAATTGTGAAATAGTTACATTAAATTCTTCAGAATATAAAGAAGAAATCTGGTTTTTTAAGCCAGGCTATAATTATTTTGGAATATGGATGGATTATAATACAGTAAACGAAGCTGTCCTATCTGATCATGGATATACTCCAATCGATGCTCAATTAAAAATTTATACAGAAGATGATGTTCTGATTAATGAAATTGATGATGAAAACAGTTTCAATTTTACTGTTACCGAAGAAGGTTATTATAAAATTGTTACTAATAATGTTTCTGAAATTGATGGAAGCTGTGCATATTATTTATATAAAGAGGAAGTCAGTTATTCTATTAGGTATGAATTGAATGGCGGAAACTTTGTTAATTATACTGGTGCGGTAGTATCATATAATACTTCAAATGAAATCTGTCTTCCAGAAAATATTTATGTTACACGACCATACTGTATTTTTACAGGCTGGTACGAAACTTCAGAATGTAATACGGAACCAATAAAGAGAATTCCGGTTGGCTCTTATGGTGATAAGGTGTTTTATGCAGGATGGGAAGGTCTTATATTTGAAGTTCATTATGAATTGGATGGAGGTACTAATTCTGAAGAGAATCCTGATTATTATACTGTTTTGGATTCAATTAGATTAAGAAATCCTGAGAAACCGGGGTATACTTTCCTTAATTGGACTACAGAAGTTTCTGGTCATAATCAGGAAGTAACGAGCATAGAAGGTTTTGCACAGGATGTTTTAACTCTTACTGCCAATTGGCAATTGACTACTTATACAATTACTTATGTATTGAATGGTGGTACTAATAATTCTGCGAACCCACTATCATATACAATTAATTCGGATACAATTCCACTGTTGTCTCCTAGACGTTCTGGTTATATTTTTATGGGGTGGTATACAAGTGAAACCACAGGAATAACAGAGATAGATCCAGCTTCTTCACTATGTAATTTGGTTCTTAATGCCGATTGGGAAGAAATTGACAATGAAGATGGTATTGTATATTTTGAAGGCGGAACTGTTGTTGGAAGTAATGATTATAATGTGTATACAACTGGTGCTTTTACAGAAGACAGAACTGTTACTTTTAATAGTTTCTATATTAGTGACCATGAAGTTACGCAGGATGAGTATCAAACTATAATGGGAGTAAATCCAAGTAGCTTTAACAGCAATCCTGCTGAAAATGAAGAACAGGCAAATAGACCTGTAGAACGTGTTAGTTGGTATGATGCAATTTATTATTGTAACGAAAGGAGTATTACAGAAGGCTTTACTCCATGTTATAGCGTAAACGGTGAATCAGACCCTGATAACTGGAACTATACGCCACATAGAGGATTCAATATAGAAGGTGCAATCGACTGTAACTTCAATGTAAATGGTTATAGATTACCAACATCAGATGAATGGGAATTTGCTGCACGAGGTGGTATGGATAAATACGGAACAGAAGATTTTGCTTTCTGTTTTGCCGGAGCTCCAGGTGCAACTGATTATTCACAAACAGAAAACAGTGCTTTGGATTATGTTGGTTGGTATGAAAATATAAGTGATGGTAAGACTCATGAAGTTAAGAAAAAACGTGCTATTGGAAGCTTATTTGATATGAGCGGAAATGTATGGGAATGGTGTTGGGATGAAAATCCTGGTCCAGTGCCTTGCCGCAAGCTGCGAGGTGGTTCATATCTAAATAATCCTATATATTGTTCTGTTGCATTTATAAGTAACGAAATTGCTGCGGATCGTTTTAGTTCTGTTGGCTTACGTGTTGTACGTTCATTTGTATTAGGACAGACTGAGAATAGATATACCATAAGTTATGAAACAGAACGTGGTGAAATACCTTTCTGTATAAGAAAAAATGAAGGAGCAAGTCTTTCTTCATTAAATCTTCCTGAATTATCTGCAGATGGATATGATTTTGATGGTTGGTATACTGACAGTAGCTTTAGTGAAGAATCAAAAGTAGAAAGCGGTTATACGGTTACTTCAAATACAACTCTTTATGGAAAATGGAGCATAATATCATATTCAATTACTTATGAAACAAATGGTGGCGTTAACAATGAGCTGAATCCTGAATCTTATACAATTGAGACAGATGAAATAACCTTATTGGAACCAAGTCGTACAGATTGTGATTTTAGAGGCTGGTATACTACAGAAAACTTTACGTCAAGTAGTAAAGTTGAAACGATACCTTGCGGTAGTTGTGGTGATATTACCCTCTATGCAAAATGGGTTGGAAACTTTACGGTAAGTTATCTGAGTCCTTATGGTCAAACGCCACAGTCATGTATTATAGAAGAAGGAGAGGCTCTTTCTTCTGAAAATCTTCCAGAGTTATATGAAATTGGTTGGAATTTTGAAGGATGGTATTTAGACAGTTCTCGTACACAACCAGCTTCTGTTGGTTACGAATTAAATGATTCAATATTACTATATGCTAAATGGAGTGCCTCAAATGGTTGGGCTATGACAGGACATGGAAACTATCAGTTTGTAAAGAATGGTAATACATGGACCTCAAATAATCATGCGCATTCAAGTTCAGCAACAACAACCTGGGCTGTAATTATTCCATCACCTATCCAATATACAATAAGGTATACTGTTTCAAGTGAAGGAAATTATGATTATCTTACTTTAGTTCTTGATGGAACATCGATTGTGCATACTTCTGGCTCAAATTCTTCTAGTTATACTACAACTCTTTCTGTGGGTACACATACATTGACTGCAACTTATTCTAAAGATGGTTCTGCATCATCAGGTAGTGACCAGGGAACAATAACTCTAGAAGAAATCAATTATTGATTGCAAACTTTCTTAAGTGTTGAAACTTATTCTTGGATAAAAAACTCTGCGGTGGACTTTATTGTATGGGAAAGAGGTAATCCACCGCAGAGAAAAAGTAAGGAGGATTGCGGTGACTGCTGCTTTATGGTTGTGATACATTTGTCCAGTCACCGCATGCAGTTTTGCAAAGACAAAACTGCACACTTAGGGTTATTGGTTGTATGTCTTAGTGCCTTGTTGGCTTGGGACCATTGTTAATGTGCTCGCCTTCCTGCGGGCCGCCGTTTGTTACGGATGATTTTGTGTAAACGTAATTTGTTGTGGAGGTTGAAGCATTGCTGACTGTTGTTGTACCGCCGCTTACTGTTGGGAGCGAGGTGTACAGTCCGTTGAAGTTTTCACCACCAGTTGCAGAAACGCCTGTTTTTATATTGTAGTTTGTTCCTGTTTTGATTTCCGGTGAAGATAATATCATTACATAATCGGAGCGTGATGAAGTTCCAAAAATTACTGATGGAATTGTGAACGCAAATAAAGTTTTATCATTTGAACCGGAACCTGAGCTTGTAGTGCCAGCTTCTGTCACTGCCAGGGTAGTTCCACCTTTACCAAAATAGTCTCCGCTTAATACAAATGTGCTTTGTGTGCAGACTGATGATGTTGGGGCAGAGTAGTTGCTTGTGCCAATTCCTACAAACGTACCGCCGGTAATTTTGAAGGTATAATTGTCGCAGTCAAAGGCACATTCCGGTGTTGTTGCTGTAAGTGCTACAATTGTTCCGCCGGAAATTGTGAGTGTACCGTTTGAATCTATTGCATCGTTGCTGCTGGAGTAAGCATATATTTTTCCACCGCTGATTTCTACAAGTGCGCTTCCGTCTCGGCTGGAGTTTATACAGTCGTCGGTAGAGTTGATTGATATTTCTCCACCGGTAATAAATATTGCCTGTTTTCCTTCAATTCCTTCCGGGCTGAGCTTTGTAGTTTCTGTTACGCTTTCTCCGTCTGCATCTGTAAAGGTGTATGTTATGCGTGATTCATCCTGTGGAGTTCCCCTTGTTTTTACAGAGATTTTTCCACCAGTGATTTTTACGTAAGGATACGGGTCATCACTTGTGTCACTAGTTTCAGCATCATCGTCAATATCCCACTTTGCAGAAATACCCTTGCTTATTGTGTCAACTTCAATTGTTCCGCCGTGAAGCTCTATAAAGCCTTCGCCAGGTTTGTCTTCGCTGCCTTCTACAATAATTCCGCGGCTTTCATTATTCGTGTTTTCGCCACTTCCCTTTATGGTGATTTTACCGTCTTCCATAATAAAGCCGTTCACACTCTGGATTCCGTTACGACCGGTTGAGTTGATGCTGATTGTACCGCTTTCTACCCTGATATAATCCTTTGCGTAGATTGCGTGCTTGTAGCCTTCTGTTACGCTAAGTGTTCCATTTCCGCTAAAGATGAAGGAGCCTTTTGTGTAAAGAGAACCCTTTGTGTCGGAACCGCAAGCCCAAGTTTTTGTAAGTTCTGCATCTGAATCAGGGGTGTCTGTAAAGGATGATGTATAATAATCTGTTCCTTCTTTTTCACTGTAACCGATTCCGTATTTTCGACCGTCAGTAATTGAGTTAGTCCCTTCTAATATCACGTAAGTTTTTACAACATCACCTTTTATTTCAATTGGAGGGTAGTAGCTGCTTGTTATATTAACATTGTTCAAAAACAAGCCTGTGTATGCTGCAGAAGTTTTCATTGCAAAAGAACCGTTTTCAATTTTTCCGGAAAGGATTACTTTTAATGTTCCTGTGTAATTTTCTGTGTTTAATGTAATAACTCCATCTGAGGTTTTATAAATAAGAACGTTTTCAATTACAGTTTGTGCAGCTTTCTTCTTTTCAGCGGTTATTGCTGTGTATTCATTTCCATCAGCAGAAAAAAATGAAGTTCCAGATGATGAAGCTTCTCCATCATCAAGCTTTATGTAAACTGTATCTGTAAATGTCACTGCAGAAACATCATCAACGGCAAGAAGGTCTCTTGTAGAAGTGTTGGATGTATATTCTGTTGCCTCCTTTTGCGGCTGGTTGCCATTTCCACCAAAAGGGTTGTCACCATTATCACCACCATAAAAATCACCAGGGTTGTCCCCATTATTCACATTATTCAAATCGTAACTGCATCCTGCAAGGCTTATTGTTGCTGCAAAACAGGTTGCAATTATCAACGTTGAAACAATCCCTGAAAAATAAAAAAATCTTCTTCTTACCATAAAAAACTCCTTCAATAAGGTTTTCTGATTTACAACTGCATTGTACATTACCTGCAAGCCAAAATCCTTAGAAAATGGTAAATGAAAAATAAGAGAACTCTTAAGAAATAACTGTTTACTTCAAAAAACGAATGTTGTTATAATAGACTTGTGCAGAAAAAAATCATATTTGGAATAATTATTCTTTCTCTGCTTGCGGTAAGTGCCTTTTCTCAGGATAAAAAATCACCTGAACAAAAGCCACCTCAGCCGCCAAAGGAAGGAGAAACTGTGCCTCCTCCGCCTCCACGCCCAGACAATCCTGAGCCCCCAATGCGAAAAGATTTTTATAATTACAGGGGCATAAGAAGAAATATTTCAGATTACCCTATAGAAATAATAGTTGCCGATTTACGTGCTCCGGAAAATAAAAGAAATAAAAGTGGAGAACTGGAGCTTTACGTAAGGTTTAATCAGAGTATTGACCCGAAGAGTTTTAATACAGAAAACATCCTTATAAATCAGGAAGAAACTCCTTATGAAGGAAAAGTTATTTTTAACAAGAACTCAGATTCTGTAACGCTTCGATTCGATGATGAACAGGATATTCAGCAAATCTCACAAGTTGAGTTTAAGAACATTGTTTCCATGGACGGCAAGCGGTGTGAGATTCTTGTTATTAAAAGCATTAAAATAAAAAAATAATTTAGAGGCATATTTATGGCTAAAATCCTTATTGTAGAAGACGATGCTGGAATCTCTGATTTTATAAGTCTTGAACTTAAGCACGAAGGCTTTGATGTTGTTGTTGCAGAGACGGGACGGAAAGGACTTTCAATGGCAGAATCAGAAGCTCCCGATTTAATTCTTCTTGATATTATGCTTCCAGAAATGAACGGACTTGAAGTATTGCGCCGGCTTAGAAAAGATTCGGGCAGAAATGCTGTTGTGCCTGTAATAATAGAAACTGCACGCGGAGAATCGGTTGATAGAATTAACGGTTTAAATGAAGGAGCCGATGACTATATCTGTAAGCCCTTTGAAATTGAAGAGCTGCTTGCAAGAATAAATGCATTGCTCCGCCGTGTTGACTTTTATAAAAATGCAGGCGCTGCAGTTGAAGCTGCTGAACTTATTTGCGGTGACTTGAAGCTTTGTCCGCAGACAATGAGCCTTACGCTTATGGGGCAGTCAATCAATCTTTCAAAAACTGAGTTTTTTATGATTAAGCACTTTATGGAAAATCAGGGTAAGGTTCTTTCCCGTTCAGATTTAATAGATGCAATCTGGGGAAAAGATTATTATATAGATGAAAACACTATAGATGTTTATG
>JAEEGK010020455.1_pt1 | contig 14075 bp, 15 predicted proteins | sample 8958771 | NCBI WGS metagenome assembly JAEEGK01 (sample SAMN16246547, study PRJNA631951) | gut metagenome | biome: gut microbiome; feature: rumen; material: SC-attached | host: Bos | place: Iran: Karaj | collected 2018-10
ATATCATCGATTTCACAATCAATCATTTCCGTCAGATTAAAAAGAAATACGGCAAAGACCGCGACCGCCGCACCGAAATCCGCAGTTTCGACAACATTGAGGTGGCGAAGGTTGCCGAATCGAACCAAAAACTCTACTGCAACCGCGAGGAGGGTTTTGTTGGCACAAGTCTGAAGAAAGACGAGTTTGTGTGCGACTGCTCTGATATCGATGATATAATTGTATTCCGCGCCGATGGTAAATATCTGGTTACCAAAGTGCAAGACAAGAAATTCGTGGGCAAGGACATTATTCACGTGGCCGTGTTCCGCAAAAACGACGAGCGCACCATCTACAACGCCATCTACCGCGACGGAAAAGAAGGCGCCGTGTATATGAAACGCTTTGCTGTTAAGGGAGTTACACGCGACCGCGAATATGATGTGACGCAAGAAAAACCTGGCTCGAAAGTGCTCTATTTCACAGCCAACCCCAATGGCGAGGCCGAAACGGTGAAAATCTACCTGCGCCCGAAACCTGGAATGAAAAAGCATATTTTCGAATTGGATTTCAGCAAGTTGATGATAAAAGGCCGTCAGAGTCAGGGCAACATTCTAACGCGTCAGCAGGTGCACCGCATTGTGCTCAAAGAGTCGGGCGTATCGACGCTGGGCGGTCTGAAAATCTGGTTCGACGACGTGGTTATGCGCCTGAGCACCGACGAACGCGCCATTTACGTTGGTGAGTTCCGTGGCGACGACCGCATTCTTGTCATCACCCGCAGCGGCACCTTCCAACTCACATCGTTCGACCTGACAAACCACTACCCCGAAGATGTGCTGCTCATTGAGAAGTATGTGCCTGGCAAGGTGTTCACCGCCGTTTTCTGGGATGCGGGGCAGAACTTCTACTATATCAAGCGTTTCGAGATTGCCGAGTCGAAAAAGACAGAACTCTTTATCAGTCCCGAGGAAGGCTCGCTTTTGGTGCTGCTCACCAGCCACCGCTGGCCGCAAATCCGCATCACCTTTGGCGGCAAAAACGCCGAGCGTCCTGCCGAGGATATCAATGTCGATGAGTTTATCGGCATCAAGGGCTTCTCGGCCAAAGGCAAGCGCCTGACCACCTACGAGGTTAAGCGCATTGAGGAGATTGAACCGATAAAAGAAGACGAACCGCTTGAACCTGAGGAAGATGAACAACCCGAGGAGATTGAGCCAACCGACACCGACGACAATTCGGGCGACGACATTGTTCCGCCGACAGGCTCGGGCGAGCAGATGTCGCTGTTTTAGCCGAAGAAACTTAGGGCATAAACATTAACAATAATCAAACGAGCAGTTGGAATAACCGACTGCTCGTTTTGTTTTTCGGATAATTATATGTACTTTTACAATTAACAATATTTTATTAGTTTATTGGAGATTATGATTGATAGTGATAATATATTATCAATTCTCGATAGTTATACAATAGAGACGGCAGACGATATTGCCACCAAAATTGCAGACGATTTCCGTCACCGTCGGGTTGAGAGAAACCTTACGCGTGATGAGTTGGCGAAGTTGGCAGATGTTGCCGTAAGCAATATAGTCAGGTTTGAGCAAAAAGGGCTCGTGTCATTAAAAAATCTGATTGCTCTTGCAACGGCATTAGGATACGCTGCAGAAATCAAAAATCTGTTTGCGTCACCAAAATATTCCACAATGGAAGAACTGATTCAGATTCGCAAAAATTCTAATAAGAAAAAGGCTTACAAGAAGTTATGAAAACAATTGACTGTCTGATAGTAAAATTTCACGACAGGGTGGTTGGCACTTTGTCGCTGACCCCCGACGATAAACTCTGCGCCTTTGAGTACGACAGAGGCTGGCTTGCCTACGGATTCAGCATATCGCCGCTTGAATTGCCTCTGCGCCAAGGGTTATTCGTCGCAAAACCAAGTCCGTTTCACGGCGATTTTGGAATTTTTGAGGACAGTCTGCCCGATGGATATGGGCGCTATCTGCTCCACAAGGCCTTGAAACGTGAAGGAATTAACGATTCTTCGCTGTCGGCGCTCGACCGCTTGTCCATTGTCGGTTCTGGCGGTATGGGTGCACTGACATATCACCCTGAAACACACATCATTCGGAATGTTGAGGCTGAAGATTTGGATTTGCTTCAGCAGAAGGCTCTTGAAGTTTTGAAGGAGCAACAGGACACCGACGCGGGGTTATTGCTTTATAATAGCGGGAACAGCGGCGGCGCGCGTCCCAAGGCTGTTTTCAAAGATGGCGACGGCCATTGGCTTGTAAAATTCCGCCACACGTACGACCCAAAAGATATTGGACAACAGGAGTATCACTATAATGAGACTGCACGTCGGTGCGGCATTCGCGTTCCCGATTTCAAACTGATGAACGGACGTTATTTTGCTTCACGCCGTTTCGATATTGACGCTAACGGGCAGCGAGTTCATACGGCTACTGCTGGTGGCTTGCTGTGTCAGTCGTTGGCGTTTCCAACGCTCGATTATAGCAATCTTCTTGCGCTGACTGGCTATCTCACGCAGAGTGCGGCCGAAGTCGAGGAAATGTACCGCAGAATGGTGTTTAACTATCTGACAGACAATAAAGATGACCATTGCAAAAACTTTAGTTTCTACGTCGATGAGATTTCGGTTGGTCACTATGTCTGGCGTCTTGCCCCTGCCTACGACTTGACGCTTTGCACTGAAGGGTACAACGGAGAGCACGCTACGTCGGTGAATGGGACTGGCAATCCAACTTTGCAAGATATGATTGCTGTTGGTACCAAGATTAAAATGAAGGAGGCGCGGTGCCGAGAGATTTTCGAAGAAGTTAAATCGGCTTGTGGCGACCTTCTGCTTCACAAAATTTCATAGAAGGTTTTTTTTTCAAAAATCATTTGTTTGTTACCGATAGGTTACATACTTTTGTAACCGATTGGTAACACAAGTGGATTATGACAACAAAAGACAGAAACCAAACCGAGCGGTGCATACTCGACGCCGTTGGGACGATTGTTGAGACCGAAGGCTTTGAGGCCGTGGGCGTTAACGCAGTGGCGAGCGCGTCGGGTGTGTCGAAGGTGCTGATTTACAGATATTTTGGCTCGATTGAGCAATTGCTGGCCAAGTATTTGGAAGACAACGATTTCTGGCTCAACACCGAATTCCCCATTCAGCAGTACGACAATGTGAAAGAGTTTTCGAAGGCCGTTTTCCGCTCGTATATCGATATGTTGCGCAAGTCGCCCGCACTTCGCAAACTCTACCGCTGGGAACTCACAACCAACAATCCTGTCATTGCGGGGCTGCGCGAGCGCCGCGAACGGACGGCAATGGACATTATCAATGCCGTGAGTCGGCAGTCGGGGCAGGACGTTGACCAAGTAGCTGGCATTTCAACTCTTATAACGGGCTCAGTATCATATCTTTGTATTCTTGCCGAGAATTGCGCGGTCTATAACTCGCTCGAAATCAACAACGATTCGGGTTGGGATAAGTTGCTGAAAACCATTGATTTTATGTTCGACAAAATATTTGATTGAAGATGGAAAGTTTGACATTTTTTGAAATAGCGAAAATCCTGATTTCGTTTGCCGTTTGCGCGCCGTCGGGACACAACTCGCAGCCTTGGAAGTTCCAAGTTGTTGGAAATACGATAGTTATCGCGCCCGATTTTACGAAACGGCTGGCAGTAGTCGATTCGTCGGACAAAGAGTTGTTTATCAGCCTTGGCTGCGCGCTCGAGAATATGCAGATTGCCGCAACCAACTACGGCTACACGTCCGACTACGATTACACAGATGGCAAAATCGTTGTAACATTCACAAAATCGGATAGTTGCGCGGCTGATGCACTTTTTGCGCACATTAAAACGCGTCACACGCACCGCGGAAGTTTCACTGGCAAAAAGATTCCGCAAGAGCAGATTGATGCACTAAAAACAATTGATAATAAGAGCGTTGCCATTTTTGCTTCGGGCACGCCACAGGCCGATTTCATTTGCCGAGGAATTGCTGAAGGCAATGATATTCAGATGAGCGACACGGCTTTCAAGCGCGAACTGCTGTCGTGGATGCGGTTCAACAAAAAACATATTGCGCAGACGCAAAACGGCTTGTGCTACAATGTTTTAGGCTTTCCTTCCACACCAAAGCCAGTGGGGCGGATGTTTGTAAAGAAGGCTCTGAATCCGAAATCGCAAAACAAAACCGACGATAAGGTAAATGCTTCAGCGTCACACTTTTGCGTATTGAGCACCAACGGTACTTCGCCAAAAGATTATATCGCCCTTGGTAAAACGCTTGAGCGACTGTTGCTTACGGTGTGCGGCTCGGGTTTGGCGTACAACTTCTGCAATCAGCCTTGTGAGATTCCCGCACTCACCGAAAAACTGCGTTCAGAATTGAAAATTAGCGGTTATCCTGCTATAACTCTGCGACTTGGCTATGCCGATGCGCCAAAATTCTACGCACCGCGAAAGAGCGTTGATGAGGTGATTGTTGAATAGGACTACAATCGACAGTTTTGCAAATCGGGGTTGGCTGACTTTTTGGTCACCCCGTTTTTTTATTGGCGTCATTTTTAATAACATTGCGCCAAAATCGATAGCAGAATGTTAATCTACCTAATAGGATATATGGGCGCGGGCAAAACCACTTACGGCAAACGGCTTGCGCGCGACATCAACTACAACTTCATCGACCTTGACCAAAAAATTGAGGCCGAGCAGGGCAAGACCATTGCCGAAATCTTTGCCGAAAGGGGCGAGGACGGCTTCCGCCAAATTGAGCGCGAGGCGATGATGCAGACTTTCGGACTCGAGAACACCATTGTGGCTACGGGCGGCGGCACACCTTGCTTTTTCGACAATATGCAGCAACTAAACGCCCACGGCGCCACGCTCTACATTGAGATGACGCCCAAAGCGCTTGTCTGGAACCTGATGAACTCGCACAAGGACCGTCCGCTGCTGCACGACAAGAGCTACGAGGAACTTGTTGAGTACATTGAGACGACGCTGCAGAAGCGGATGCCGTTCTACTCGCAGGCGAAATACGTGGTTGACGGCATCGGCATCACATCGCAGAAAATGATTGATGCACTTCACGATTGCAAGTTATGAACCGTAGCGTTATTATAGTGGCAGGTGGCTCTGGCAGCCGTATGGGGAGCGATGTTCCGAAGCAGTTTCTGCCGTTGGCTGGGCGTCCGATTCTGATGCACACCATTGAAGCATTTCATCGGTTTGATAATCAGATGAATATTGTGCTTGTTCTGCCCGCCAATCAGCACGATTACTGGCGCAGGCTTTGTGCCGAATATTCATTTAATAAGATTGATTATCAGTTGGTTGATGGCGGAGCAACGCGTTTCCATTCAACTCTGAACGGTCTGGCAAAAGTTCCTGCCGATGGTATTGTGGCTGTTCACGATGGTGTGCGGCCGCTGGTGTCGCAAGAGACGCTGCAACGGTGCTTCAGCGCCGCCGAGCAGTGCAAGGCTGTGGTTCCCGCCATTCCTGTGAACGAGTCGGTGCGGCAGATTGAGCCCGAGGGCGGCAACCACGCTGTCGACCGCAGCAGTTACCGATTGGTGCAGACGCCGCAGGTTTTCGATGCCGCCACGCTGCATCAGGCTTTCCGTCAGCCATATAGCCCGCTTTTCACCGACGACGCATCGGTGGTTGAGCATATGGGCGTGAAAGTGTCGATTGTTGAAGGCAACTTCGAGAACATCAAAATCACTCGGCCTGTGGATTTGGTTCTGGCTGAGGCGATTATGAAGAATTTGTAAAGCTATTGCACCCGATTTTCGACCAAAAAGCATGTGATTTTAGCCCCCAAACATCAAAAGCCACTACCCTATTGACCGACTCAACTTTTCATCTAATTTTGAGAAACAAAAAACGAAACAATGCAACAACTACCATCGCGACTGCTTGACAATGTGGTGAACGAGTTTGGGAAACTGCCGGGAATCGGCAAAAAGACTGCACTGCGGCTTACTTTGCACCTGCTCAACCAACCTGATGACGAAGTTGAAGCCTTTGTGTCGGCAATCAGCCAAATGAAAACCGACATCATGATTTGTCCTGAGTGTCACAACATTACAGAATCGGAAGGATTGTGCAGCATCTGCGCCGACGAGCGCCGCGACCACTCGCTCATCTGCGTTGTTGAAACCATCCGCGAACTGATTGCCATTGAAAACACCGGACAGTATCACGGCATCTACCATGTGCTGGGCGGCCGCATATCACCGATGGACGGCATCGGACCCAAAAATCTGAACATCGACAGCCTTGAGCGGCGTGTGCAGGAAAACACCATTGCCGAAGTGATTCTGGCCACAAGTACCACCATCGAAGGTGACACCACCAACTTCTACCTTTTCCGCCGACTCAGTCCGTTTGGCGTGCCAATCACTACTCTGGCGCGCGGTTTGTCGGTCGGCGACGAGCTTGAATATGCCGACGAAATAACTTTGGGACGGTCCATCCTGAACCGGGTTCCATACAAAAACTGAAGTATCAAATAAGTAAAGAATTGGTTGACAACAAAATAAGAAAAATCAATTGTCAGCAGCCGAACATTAAAATAAAACATTAACTTTAAACAGAGTTATCAATACCAATTCGTATCTTATAAATACTTAATGAAATGGAATTGTCTGACAAACTAAAATATTGCGCCATCTGTCGAAATTCGAAACGCGACATTGAACGTGGCATTGTGTGCGGGCTGACAAACGAAAAGCCCGTTTTTGACAAACATTGCGCTGATTTACAGGCTTCCGCCCATGAAATTGCCGAACTGGAAGAATCACTGATTGGTGGTTCACAAAAGTCCGCCACAAAAATCATGACCGCTGTTATCATTGTGATTTTTGCCATTGCCATGGGCGTTATGTGGCTGATTCACAACATCGATGACCGGACAGCACAGGCTGCGGCAAAAAATGCGGAAATGAAATACAACGCATTGGAATCCATTGTCAAAGCCAAGATGGCAACGCTACCGCAAACCATCAACGGCATTGTGTTCGACAGCATCTCGCTACACAAAAAATATGTCGAATTCACACTCAGACTGCCAAACACCTACATACAGGATTATCCCGACGACCGGCTGATTTGCGAATCGAAATTCAGACATTCAGAAGCTCTGAAATATCTGCCCAATGAAGACAGCACATTGCTAAAAGCCTGTTTAAACGACTCATTGCAAATACGTTACGCTTTCCGCGAATCGGCCAATTTTTCAATTTACACCATTGTGATTCACCCCCAAGATATGGAACAAGCGCTCAATCCAACTGGTCCGTTCCGTTGCCCGAGAAAAGATTTCGACCGTGTGTTAAGGTCTGATAATAAGGCTATTCCGTTCGACATTGTGAACAAAATCCAATTGTCGGCCATTAAGATGGATTACAGCGCTAACAAACTGACGCTGAATCTGCGAAGCCGGCGGAAAGATATTACCAAAGGCCCGGCGATAGAAAATTTGGTTAAGACCGATTTGTGGAAAAACGTCAACGACCTATATGCAGTTAAAATGCTGATTCTGAACGAAGGAACCATTGATTTCCGCTTCATCGGCACCGATGACCGACTTGTGGAATCAATTGTGATTGGACCTGATTTCTACCAAAACAAATAAAAGGCGATGAAAATCTTCATAATCGGAACGGGGAATGTGGCCACTCACCTATCGGCCGCCCTGCTCAAAGCCGGACACGACATTGAAGGTGTCTGCGGCCGCGATTTCAGCCACACCGAAGAATTAGCCAAGAAACTGAATGTCAAGCCGTTCAGCAGCATTGGTTCTATTCCTGCCGATGCCGAAGCCTACCTGATTAGCGTGAGCGACGACAACATTGCCGATGTGGCCGCCCAAATGCCTGATGTTGAAGGAATTGTGGCACACACCGCCGGCAGCGTTCCAATGAGTGCGCTGGCCCGGTTCGGCAATCATGGTGTTCTTTATCCACTGCAATCGTTCAGCAAAAGCCGGGCAATTGATATGAGCCGGGTGCCGCTCTGCATCGAAGGCAGTAACAGAAACACCGCAGGCACTCTCACAGCTCTGGCACGCACGCTCAGCTATGACGTCAGACTAATGACTACCGAGCAGCGTGCACATCTGCATCTGGCAGCCGTGTTTGCAAGCAATTTTGCCAATTGTATGTACACCGAAGCAGAAAACATCCTGAAAAAGAACGACATACCTTTCGACATCATGCGAGAACTGATTGCCGAAACAGCAACCAAAGCCGCCGACATGGGTCCCACTGCCGCTCAAACCGGTCCCGCACGCCGTGGCGACATACAAGTGATGAGCCGGCAATTGGAACTGCTGCCCGACATCGGGTTGCAAAAAATGTATAGTTTTGTGTCGGGAAGAATTCAAGACAGATACAATCCAACCGACAAATAAGTTGGTTGTATCGTTCTATGAATCAAAATTTTACACAAATGACAAATTTCAAGGAAGATTTAATGAAAGTGAAGGCGTTTGCCTTCGATATCGATGGTGTCTGCACCGACGCCACAATGATTTGCCTGGCCGACGGACAACAAGTTCGCCAATCGAACACGCGCGACGGCTTTGCGCTGCGGTTTGCGCACGAACAGGGCTATCCTATCGCCATCATCAGTGCGGGCAAGAACAACGCCGGTGTGGTGCAGCGCTTTGAGAGTTTGGGACTGACCGATCTTTTCATTGGCGACCTGGCCAAAGTGCCGGCCTTCGATGCCTTCCTGAAACGCCATAATCTGACCGATAACGATGTGCTATATATGGGCGACGATGTCCCCGACTATCCGATTCTGAAGCGTGTGGGCGTCCCCACCTGCCCTGCCGACGCCACCAACGACATCAAGCCATTTGTCAAATACGTGTCGGAATTCAACGGCGGACACGGCTGCGTACGCGATGTGATTGAGCAAGTGCTGCGCGCTCAAGGACGATGGGTGAATTTTGAGACTGAGAACTTTTTGTAAAATGCGCAAATCGCACTAATAATCAACAAATTAATCTTAAATTACCTACTAAAAACGAAGATTGATCAGAATCTCACCGGTTTTTTGATGTATTTAGAAGTTCGATTATTCCTTCAACAAAGATTTAATTTCGCTTACAAATGATTTTGATATAGAGCAATCTTGCTCAACATTCGGTTGTTTTTGGCATAGATTATCAATCATATTAACTGCACCGCTTACTTCTTTATTCAGGAAACGGATGCACGTTCCATTTAAGTCAAAATAAATTCTTTTCTCACAAACATTTGATTGTTCATTTGATTGTTCCGGATCTAGTGAAGTTCTGTTGCTACTTCTTTCAATTGAATAAATAAAAAATATAGAATCGCTTTCAAAATAGCATTCAGTAACTTGTTTGTACGAACTATAATCACTTATAATGTCTGTGCTAATCAATGCTATTCTAATTCTACTGGCATCAAAATAATAAGTTATTGTCTTTTTTAAAGTTCTATCTTCTTCTTCGTTGTAATCAAACGAATCCCATGTTATGTCTTTAACTTGTGTAGTGTAATTATTTTTTTCTTTTTGTATTTTTTGATACAACTCTCTGATATCATTTATTCGATTAGTCACAGTCTGCCCCTTCAAGGACACAGACAGAAATAAAAGGACAAACAAAACACTTATTCTCATGTGGCTGTATTTTAATTTTTTCAATAACCCACCCCAAATTTCATAAATATATACATTTATTTATATTACAGTATATTATCACAAATAGGAGATACATCATTTCTCCATCCTACCACATCGCATCCTTCAGCAAAATTGAAGGTCAACTTAACCAATAATGAATAAACAGCTACCTTTGCGAAAATAAGTTTATGTGAACAATGCACATCAATGTGGAACAAACATCTTCATATTGTCAGTTTAAACATTCCTCTGCCAGCAAACTATGGCGGTGTGATTGATATTTGGTATAAAATCAAAGCTTTAGCTGAGAATGGGATCAAAATTCACCTTCACTGTTTTGTCTATGGTCGGCAGCCTGTTCGTGAACTTGAAGATATTTGCTATAGCGTCAACTATTACAATCGGCACACAAGTCTAAAGAGTTGGTTTTCTGCGGAACCCTACATTGTGAAATCGCGCGACAACATTGAACTTCTGCAAAATCTCACAAAATTTGACGCTCCAATTTTATTCGAAGGCATACACTCTACGCATTTTATTGAAAACGAAACGATTAGAAATAGAATAAAAATAGTGCGAGCACACAACGTTGAACACGATTATTACAATGGACTGCAAAAACAAGAACGAAACCTGCTAAAAAAAATCTATTTTTGGACTGAATGTCAAAAGCTCAAACGTTATGAGCAGTCGGCATTGCACCAGGCACAACTCATTGCTGCCATTTCACCAAATGACACTGAATATTTTCTGAAAAATTTCGAGAACACCATTCTGCTTCCCGCCTTCCACCCAAACAAAGGCATAACAGCAAAAACTGGGATGGGGCAACATATTCTGTATCACGCCGATTTGTCGGTTCCGGAGAACATAAAAGCCGCCATTTTTATAGTTAATTCACTGACTAACATTCAGTTCCCGATAGTAATTGCCGGTCGAAATCCATCGAAAGAGATTCAGGAAGCAATTATCGGGAAAAACAACATCCGCTTGATCGCCAATCCAGTCGAACAAACAATGAATGAATTGATTGCGGATGCGCACATTATTGCATTGCCAACTTTCCAATCCACGGGAATCAAACTGAAACTAATTGAATCACTTTACAAAGGGCGACACTGCGTCGCAAATTCCGTTATGGTTGAAGGCACAAGACTTGAGAATGCGTGCCATTTGGCTAACAATGCCGACGATTTTCAAAGATTATGCAAAGAGTTGATTCTCATTCCATTCAACAATGAAGAAATCGAAAAACGGAAATCGATTCTTGCTAATTTCGACACAAACAAAAACGCTTTGGCACTTATTCACGAAATTGATTCATTGATGCAATAAAGCTCATTTCAGCATTTAAAACACCGCGAAATACGTATAAAATGGTATTCTTTACATATTATTTCAATAGGTATATTTGCAGCCGATTTTTAACGATTATAAAAACTTAATTTACAGATTATGAGTTACAAAAGAATCCTTACTATTCAAGACATTTCGTGCGTCGGACAGTGCTCGCTGACCGTTGCGCTTCCAATCATATCGGCTTGCGGCGTTGAGACCGCAGTTCTACCTTCGGCTGTACTTTCGACTCACACAGGCGGCTTCAAGGGATTCACTTTCCGCGACCTGACCGAAGATATGCCGCTTATTGAACAGCACTGGAACAAAGAAGGCATCAAATTTGCAGCCGTTTACACTGGCTATCTTGGTAGTACAAAGCAAATTGACTACGTTATCAGCATCATAAACTCAACACTCGAAAGTGGCGCAAAAATTGTCATTGATCCCGCAATGGCCGACAATGGTACGCTCTACTACGGTTTCGACGACGTGTTTGTGAAAGCAATGGCAAAACTCTGTGCCAAAGCCGATTACGTTCTGCCGAACATTACCGAAGCCTGCTTCATCACGGGCACCGAGTACAAAACCGAATACGACAAGGCTTACGTTATGGATTTGCTGCAAAAACTTGTGGCAAACGGCGCAAAGAACGTAATTCTGACCGGTGTAAGTTACAAACCCGAAACCACAGGCGTGGTTGTTTACGAGAACGGCAACTATAACTACTACGAGCACAAGAAGATAGCACAAGGATGCCACGGAACTGGCGATGTTTACGCTTCGGCTTTTGTGGGTGCGCTGATGAACGGCAAACCTGCCTATGACGCCGCCAAAATCGCCGCCGACTACACTGTGAAGTGCATCGAGAACACTCAAGACGGCTCGAACCACTGGTATGGCTGCAAGTTTGAGACTGCAATCGCTGATTTGCTCAAGATGTTGGAAAAATAATCCCTTTCTGAACAAATACTACGCAAGTCGATTCGGCTTGCGTTTTTTTTGCCAAAAAATGTGCAATTTTGGCACGTTTTAGAGCGTTTTTAAACGAAAGATAATCAAACGATGACTCTTCGACATATATTTTCAATAGCGATTCTGCTGCTCGTAACTATTTCTGTATCAGCACAAGATTCCGAGAGTGAGCAGCAGTACAAGGCAGCAATGCAGAACGCCAAAACCGCTTTCAACGCAAAGATGTACTCTGAAGCACTCTACTTCTACCGCGAAGCGCTGAAAATCAAGCCCGATGCCAAACTACCGCGCTACAAGATTGAAGACATCCGCACCATCTATATCGATGATGGAAAAAAAGAAATTGCTGAGAACAAACAGATTACGCAAGATGAAATTCAAAAGCAAGCCGAAGCCAAAGCCGACGAGCGCATTGAAAATGAGATTGAACAAGCGCAGAAAGAACTTGAAACTCTGAAAGTTGCAACAGTCATCAGCATCGATGAAGAGACTGTGGTTGATGACGATGTTGTGGAAATTACTGATGTGGAACCGACGCTCGAGACTAAAAAGATTGAACCTGAACCAGAGCCAGAACCCGCACCACAACCTGAGCCAATCAAACCTGAGCCCGAACCGGTTGTAACTAAACCTACTGAACCCGTTAAAGAAGAACCACAACCTGCCGTTGAGCCAAAGAAAACAATAGTGGAAAGCAGACCGCAACCCATTGTCAGCAAGCCAAAGCCGCATCCAAAACTTACCATGACCGATGAAGAGAAAAAAGCATGGAAAGATGCCGAAAAACAAAAACTTCGAAAACAATACCCCGAGCAAAAGACAGTGCTGGAAATTGACCAGCCAGGCAAGCATATCACACGTGTCATCATGAATGTTGACAATGAGATAGCCGTATATTTGAAAGTCAAACACAGTTGGGGCGCGACATTCTTTTTTGAAGAAGAAGTTGGCGAAGACCTACGCAGCATTACCGAAGTGTATTTCAACAAAATGACTGATTTGCGAAACTATGGACATTAAATTCTACCAATACATCGACGCCACACCCGAAGACGTGTTCATGTCGCTCACCAATCCGCGCTCAATCGAGTTATGGTCGAGTCTGCCAGCCGATATGAGCGCCGAAGAAGGCTACGAATTCTCAATTTTCGATGGCGACATTGTCGGTAGGAACCTGAAAGTAGTTGAGAATGAATTACTTCAGCAAGAATGGTATTTTGGTGAAGAAAACGCCGAGCCTTCAATAGCCACCATCAAGCTTCATCCCGACAAAAACGGCACCAGCGTTGAAGTGCGCCACACAAACATTCCCGCCGACGCCTTCGACAACATCAACGAAGGCTGGCGCGAATACTACATTGGCGCCATCAAGCATTTTTGCGAAGACGAAGAATGAATACGAAAAAAAAGCGTGCGAACCACATTCCTTCGCACGCTTCAATCTGCAAAAATGCCCGGATTACTTCAGCCTTTTTTCAAAATCTGATTTAGATACTTTTTGGTACGACGAATAGATGTACGACGGCCTTCCATCGCCTTTAACACCGATAAGCCTTATTGCGGTAAAGCCAGCATCGTTAGCCTTAACTATCTTAAGTATAGGCATTTCAATATAACCCGGATACGACACCACAGCCCTGCCATTGAAGTAGGCCAAACCCTCTTTGATATACGGAATTGACGGGTCGTGGTCAATATATAACACATATCTGAAAGCTGAATCAGCGACAAAATAATACCCGTCAGTGCCTATCCCGATCATGCCTTCCCAAAACAAGTCACCGCTCAATTTCCCGTCCTGTCCAATCCTGCGACCATCAGTCTGCTCAAGGAAATATTTGTTTTTCAAATATTTGTCAAAATCAGCAACGGGAATCAAGACACCATCGGAAGGCTGCGGAATCAAATTGCTGTCGAGTGTGAATTTCGTGTTTTTGTTGATTGCGATTGTTTCGTCATCGTCTTTGCTGCACGCTGAGAACAGCACTACCAGTGCTGAAATCAGAAATAGTTGTTTTTTCATATAATTAGTTTTATTACGAACCAAAAATAGTAAAAAAACATTCCACAGGCAGCCGTGATAGGCAGTCT